>OBZR01000530.1_pt1 | contig 21518 bp, 16 predicted proteins | sample 1495541 | NCBI WGS metagenome assembly OBZR01 (sample SAMEA2580240, study PRJEB22360) | human gut metagenome | biome: human gut; feature: human-associated habitat; material: faeces | place: Denmark | collected 2008/2010 | reverse complement strand
GGAGACAGTATTGATCATGCAGCTAAATTAAGATACGAACCTATAAGACATCTACCGTATATCTCGGCGCTTTCCTATTCTCTTCAAATAGAAAAACGGTCGTGTTTCAATCAGGAACACGACCGTTTGGTCTAACTCAAAATTGAGATATTAGATGGATTCAGCTTCCATCTTGATTGCACCGCAGGGGCATTCGCTGGAGCAAACACCGCAGCCCTTGCAGTAGTCGTAATTGAAGATGTAGGGGACCTTGTCGTCTCCGGTCTTAATCACGGCGTTGTCAGGGCATACACCGTAGCAGTTGTCGCACTGCAGGCAGTTGCCGCAGGACATGCAGCGGCGAGCTTCAAACAAAGCGTTTTCTTCAGTTAAGCCGTGCTGAACTTCGTCGAAAGTGCTCCGGCGACGAACGAGGTCGAGCATGGGACGAACGGTTTTAGGCGCGTCGGAGTAGTACCAGGTATTGAGGCTTTCGAAGGTAGCAATTTCTTTCTTCGGATGATCAACCGGTTCTTGGCCTTTCAGGTAGCAGTCGATGCCGTAAGCCGCTTTATAACCGTGGCCGATGGCAACGGTAACGTTTCTGTCTCCCGGAACCATGTCGCCGCCGGCGTAGATGCCGGGGACACCGGTTCTCATGAAGCGGTCAACTTTAACGACGCCTTTTTCGATATCGAGTCCGGGAATCTTGTCGATCAGGCTCTGGTCGACGTTTTGTCCAAGGGCCAGAACAACGGTATCAGCCTCGACGGTTTCGAATTCGCCGGTGGGCTGAGGATTGCCGTTTTCATCGAGTTTCATTTTCTCGATGCGGATTTCCTTCGGATTTTCTGCTTCCGTAATGGTAGAGAGCCATTTTACGGAAACGCCTTCCTGCAGGGCTTCTTCAACTTCGAAGTCATGAGCGGGCATCTTTTCGCGGGTACGGCGGTAGATGATCAGAGGTTCAGCACCCATACGTTTCGCGGAGCGGGCAACGTCGATGGCAGTGTTGCCTCCGCCGTAAACCACAACTTTACGGCCGAGCAGAGGCTCTTCTTCACCTTCCATGGAGCGGAGAACGGAAACAGCGTCAAGCATGTGTTTGGCGTCTCCGCCCGGGATATAGGCGTTCTTGGCCATTCCGGCGCCGACTGCGAGGAAGACGGCATCATATCCGTTTGTATTCTTTTCTTCTTCGATGTCTTTGACGGTTGTATTCAGTTCGAGTTTGACGCCGAGATCAAGGATTCGTGCGATTTCCTGATCCAGTACACGGCGGGGGAGACGGTATTTTGGGATACCGTAGCGCATCATGCCGCCGGCTTCCGGGCTGCCTTCTTTGATCGTGACATCGTGGCCTTTGAGGGCGAGCTGATAAGCCGCGGACAGGCCGGCAGGACCTGAACCCACGATCAGGACTTGCTTGCCTGTCTTCTGTTCGGGCCTCTGGAATTTATAACCGTTTTCCAGAGCGTTATCCCCGAGGAAGCGTTCGACGGAGTTAATGCCGACAGAGGCATCGAGTTTGCCGCGGTTGCAGGCGCCTTCACAAGTGTGATAACAAACACGTCCCATGCAGGAGGGAAGCGGATTGCGCCTGGTTAAATGACGCCAGGCTTTTTCATAGTTGCCGCTTTCGGCATAGAACAACCAACCCTGAATATCTTCACCGGCAGGGCACTGATGGTTGCAGGGAGGAAGCTTGTGGACATAAGTCGGTCGAAGCGTTCTCCACGAGCCGGTACGGTTTTCCAAGGATGTACCGACATCTAATGTGATAGCAAAAGGTTTTTTCATGGGATTTAATCCTTAAACTTTGTCGGCTCGTTCGTCAGCCTGAACAGACGGCGGAATGATTTCAGGTTCTTCTTCGCCGAGAAGGCCGAATCTTCTGATATTTCTTTGAGCGATTGCTTGAATACGAGCGAAGGCATCGGCGTCTCCCTTCGGTCCGAAGAGGTGAGCGTAGCGCTTCTGAAGTTTCATATAGTTTTCAACCGGCTGCAGCTGACGAATCTTAGTGACTTTAGTGATTTCGCCGTATTCGGATTCGAATACCGGGAAAAGACCCGTTTCAACAGCGAGACGAGACAATTTGACGGTGTCAGCCGATTTAGCTCCCCAGCCAAGCGGGCAAGGAACGAGAATGTGAATATAACGAGCACCGTGGAAAGTCATTGCCTTAGCGACTTTTCTTTCCAGGTCTCTCAAGTCGGCAATGGTCGCGGTGGCAACGTAAGGAATGCCGTGGGCCATAGCGATCAGAGGAACGTCTTTACCTTGGCCGAAGGCGTTGCCGGGATGTTTGCCGACAATCTGGGTGGTTGCCGTACGGACAGCCGGAGGCGTGGCCGACGAGCGCTGAACACCGGTGTTCATATAGCCTTCGTTGTCATAGCAGATGTAAAGCACGTCGTCGTTTCTTTCGAACATGCCGGACAAGCAGCCGAAACCGATGTCGGTTGTACCGCCGTCGCCGCCCTGAGCGATCACTCGAACCAGCGGTTTACCGGACTTCTTAGCCTTGACGCGTGCAACCGCTGCCATACCGGATCCGACAGCAGCCGTGTTGCCGAAAAGAGAATGGAACCAGGGCAGCTGCCAGCTGGTTTCCGGATAAGGGGTGGAGAATACTTCCAAACAGCCGGTGGCGTTGGCGGCAATTAAGCGGCCTTCTGTGGCGCGCATTGCAGCGTCAACCGCATAGCGGGCGCCCAAAGCTTCACCGCAGCCCTGACAGGCTCTGTGGCCGGAGTTCAAGGAGTTGTATCTTTCGATATTGGCCTGTCCGCTTCTTTGATCGGGCTGAAGAAGACGGTTGCCGACCGTGAAAGTACCGGTCTGATAAAACTTAATCTGATGTTCGCTCATGGCTTAGAGATCTCCTTTGTGAAGGTCGGCAACGGCCTTAACAATGGCTTCGGCCATCGGGCCGGAGTGACGTTCTTCTTGTTCGTGCTTCAGCTGGTCCTGAACGACTTTCTTATCGAGATCCAGAAATGTGAGTTCAGGCAGCTCGCCTTTAAGAGCAGCGTCAAAAGCTTTGTGCAGGCTGCGCTTGGTGATAGCGCGGCCGCCGAGGCCGGAGATGACGCAGCAGATGTCGAGGTCGGAGAGTTTACGAGTCGAACGAATCACGTCGTCAGTGACGACACCGCCGATACCGACCTGGAGAGAACGGTCAATCACAACCGCGGTCTTAGCGCCTTCAAGGGCGGCAAAAACTTCGGCAGCAGGGAAAGGACGATAGGACTTGATGCCGAGAAGACCGACTTTTTGGCCGTCTTCGCGCATTTCGTCAATAACATCTTTGATCGTACCGATGACAGAACCCAAAGCGACAACCATGACTTCGGCATCCTCTGCACGATAAAGGTCAACCAAACCGCCGCTTTTGCGGCCGATGATTTCTTCGTATTCCTTGGCGACTCTGTCGATCACGCCGAGCGCCTGAAGGTGATGGGCATGGGCGAGATAACGAACTTCGGTAAAGGCTTCGGGGCCGACCATCGCGCCGATAGAAACCGGCTGTTCAGGATCCAAGCTCTGGCGGGGATCGTACGGAGGAAGGAATTGGTCCACTTGCTCCTGAGACGGAATGTCCATTCTTTCGAAGGCGTGGGTCAGGACGAAACCGTCCATACAGACCATGACCGGAAGAGAAAGCTCTTCGGCGATCTTGAAAGCCTGGATATGGAGGTCAACGGCTTCCTGGTTGTCTTCGGCAAAGAGCTGAATCCAGCCGCAGTCACGCTGACTCATGGAGTCGGAGTGATCATTCCAAATGTTAATCGGCGCACCGATGGCGCGGGAGGCAACCGTCATGACGATCGGAAGACCGAGGCCGGAGGCGTTGTAAACCGCTTCAGCCATATAAAGCAGCCCCTGGGAAGCGGTAGCAGTGTAGGCACGGCCGCCGGCGACGGAACCGCCGATAGCCACGCTCATGGCTGCGAATTCACTTTCAACGTTTAAGAATTCGCAGTCTTCAAGCGATCCTTTTTTGACCATAGCGCCGAGGTTTTCGACGATATGGGTCTGAGGAGAGATCGGGTAGGCGCAGATGATTTCGGGGCGGCAAAGAGCCACAGCCTCAGCAACGCCTAAAGAGCCTTCAATTTGTTTGAGCATTGGAGCGATCCTTATAAACGATTCTTAGCTTCTAAAACAAAGGAATAAGCATCAGCTGCAACGTCGGCGTTGGCCTGGGCAACTTTTCCTTTGTAGCGAGTTTGGAAAGCCTGTTGGACGCTTTCGAGTTTGAGTTTGCCGGTCAGCGCGGCGAAGCCTGCGAGCATAGCGGCACCGGGAAGGGGGCGTCCGATTCGGGCAAGGGCGAATTTTGTCGCGGGCAGCGTAATGACGTGTCCCTTCGGCAGGCGGTTGACCAAGTCTTCCAGACCGAGTTCTTCGGGTGACTGGGAGCTGTTCAGAAGAATATAAGCATTTTCCGTCAGACCGGAAAAGACGTTTACGCTTTCGAGCAGTGTGCGGTCCTGAATAAGGACGGCACCCGGCTCCATGATCGGTTCACGAAGACGAATCGGTTTGTCGCTGACGCGGGCGAAAGCGACAACCGGTGCTCCGGTACGTTCACTGCCGAAACTTGGGAAAGCTTGAGCGTAATGGCCTTCGGTAAAGGCGGCGAGCGACAGCATTTCAGCTGAAGTCACAACACCCTGACCGCCGCGGCCGTGTAATCTGATTTGGAACACTTGTTATCTTCCTTTTATAAATTGTTAGGCGATTGACAAAGCAACGAGCGCTTCTGTCGCATTAAATTTGATTCTTCCGTCGACTGCGATCGGCTCACCGTCCTTATCGCTAATCATTAACGGGTTGATATCGAGTTCGTCGATGAATGCAAAGTCTTCAACGAGCTGAGACAAACGAAGTAATGTCTCCTCAACTTTATTTATCTGTGCGGGAGTTGCCCCGCGGGCGCCGGCGAGAAGTTTATAGGCTTTTACGGAATGAATCATGTCGGAAGCGTCCTCGACGGTGAGAGGCGCAAGACGGAATGTCACGTCCTTCATGACTTCGACAAACACGCCGCCTAGTCCGAACATCATCATCTGACCGTACTGGGGATCCTTGGCGCATCCGCAGACCATTTCACGGTCGCTCTTGACCATTTCCTGGATGATGACGCCTTCAAACCCGTCCATGAGACCTTTCTCTGTGAGCTTAGTGACGAGGTCGGCAAATTCAGTGCGGAGCTGGGCGGCATCTTTGATGCCGACACGAACACCGCCGATGTCAGTCTTGTGAGAGATCTTCTTGGAGTTGAGCTTCATTACCACCGGATATCCGATCTTGTCGGCTAAAGCGACGGCTTCATCAGCATCTTTGGCCTCACCGTCTCGGCAGACTCGGATCCCGTAAGCAGTCAGGACCTGGAGCGATTCTCCGGTTGTGAGCTGTTCGCGATTGTCAGCAGCAGCCTGTTTGAAGACAGCTTCAACAGCTTCGGTATCTACGGAGTAGCGAGGCGCCGGTGTGTCGGTGCGTTTACGCCACAAGCGCTGCTGATTTAAGCGAGCGAGACCTTCAACAGCCTGTTCGGCAAACATGAAGAAAGGAACATTGACTTGGGTTTCAGACAAGTGTGCAAAGAACTCGTTCTTTGTCATGAAGACGCCGACGATCGGTTTGTCCGGATGGGCGGCGCGGATTTCCATGACAGCTTTGGCAACATCAATATCTTTAAGGCCGAGGAAGGGCAGGTAAATGACGACGACCATATCGACGCCGTCGTCAGCGAGCACCGTTTCCAAAGTCTTTTTATAGTGTTCCAGCGGAGCGGAGGCGATCATGTCGACCGGATTCTTAACGGAGGCCGCCGCCGGCAGGAAAGAGCGCAGAGCTTCTTTGGTCTGATCGGAGAGCTGAGCCATTTCCATTCCGTGTTCGCAAACCGCATCGGTTGCCATAATGCCGGGACCGCCGGAGTTGGTCACGATCGCAACGCGATTGCCTTTGGGAATCGGGCAGTGGCTGAACACTTTTGCTGTGTTAAAGAGATCCTGAAGAGAAAACTCGCGGATCACTCCGGACTGCTTCAGTAATGCATCGGCGGCTTTGCCGGCGCCGGCCAGCGAACCTGTATGAGAAGAGGCGGCAGAGGCACCGGCTGCACTGCGGCCTGCTTTCAAAGCAAGGATCGGTTTTTTCTTAGTCGTGCGGGAAGCCAATGTGCGGAAACGTTTCGGATCGGCGATGGATTCCATATAAAGAAGAATCTGTTTAACGTCGTCAACGTTTTCCCAATACTCGATCGCGGAGTCGGCGTTGACGTCAGCCTGGTTGCCGATGGAAATGAATTGAGCAAAACCTAAATTTAAATCCTGCAGGATATTCAGGATACCGCCGCCCAAAGCGCCGGACTGGGAGACGAAGCCGATATCGCCGCGGACGGGCAGAGACTCGGCAAAGCAGGCATCGAGTCTGAATTTCGGATCTGTGTTGACAACGCCGAGGCAGTTCGGGCCGACGCAAGTCATACCGTATTCACGGACTTTATTGACAAGCTGAGCTTCGAGTTCGGCGCCGGCGGCTCCGGTCTCTTTGAAACCGGCGCTGATGACGACGATGCCTTTGATTCCTTTCCGGTGGCACTGATCTACGGCGGAAAGCACGTATTTGGCGTTAATAACGATCACCGCCATATCGATCTCTTCCGGGACTTCCAAGACGGAGGGGTAGGCTTTCATGCCTTGAATTTCAGAGTCTTTAGGATTAATCGGGAAAATCTTACCGGTGAAGCCGTACTCAACGAGGCGCTTCATAATGTCGGAACCGATAGTGTGTTCTTTATTAGATGCACCAATCACAGCGAGGCTGTGAGGACACATGATTTTATCCAGATATGACATAAATTCTTTTCCTTAGTAATCCTTGGGAGTCTCTAAAATTTGACTGTATCCGCCATTTTATTGAAAATAATCCGTGGGTTCAGTAAGTTTTCATATTGTGCAATAGTCATTCACTCAATGAGATATGTACTTTTAAAATTCTTGTTCGTCGTCTAACTATTTGAATAAAAACAACTAAATACAGAAAATTCATCATCCGATATTTGCATATAGCGAAATATCTTAAAAATTCAATTAGTTAGATATTCCTCGCCTTATTTCCGTCATTAACAATTTTTTTCCTAAAAACTTTTGTTAATACGGAGAAAGCAGACGCGAAGTCTCTGTCTCGAAAGTTAAGACTTGAGAAGTTTAGGAGCTTCGGAAGTCGGGTGTTGAAGGCCGCAGTTCAAGTTACAAATTAGTTTTTGTCGGCTTATTCGAGATCTCAGTAAAAAGCGGGAAAATATTCCGTTTTTCCGACCTTCTATGGGATTTCATAACTTTCGGATTTTTAAAGAAAAAATAGTATCCCAAACATAAGTTATTTTGTGTAAAAGCGGCTTGCGTTTCCCAGAAGTTATCGGTATATTGCTCGCACTTCTTTAGGAGGGTAAAAATGGAAAAAGGAAAAAGAGAGCAGAAAGATAAAGCAAAGATCATCGCTGTGTCCTCCGTTATGTCTATCATCGGAAGCGGCGCGATTCTTTTGGCTGCTCAGTTCTTCAGTTAATTGAGAGGAGGGGTCCGAAAAGCCCCTCTTTGAACAAAAAATCCTCGGTCGAGCCGAGGATTTTTTGTTAGCGCTCTATGTGCCCTTTATGACAGACAGAGCAGGGAACTTCAGCAGTTTTCAATGCGGAGTGCTGAGGATTTGAAGCAGCCAGCCGCTCCTTTCCTCCGTGGCAGGCGATGCATTTGCTGTAATCGGCCATCGGCATGGTTGTGTGACAGCCTTCGCAATTAAGACCTTTGACTTGATGGTTTTGAGCTATCGTGGCTGAGAAAGCGACCGAACTAAACAAAGTCAAAAGGCAGATGAAAGACAGATAGAGAGCTTTCATAGGGTTCAAGCCTTATAGTCGGGGATCACAACCATAGAGCGGTTGATGTCTTTGACGGTCTGAGCTCCGGTCAGGACCATAGCGACCGCCAGTTCGTTTTTCATCTTATTAGCAAACAAGGCCACGCCGTCAGCCAATCCGCCGTGAGCCGCGCGAACAAAATGGCGCCCGGCCAGCGTGCAGTTAGCGCCCATGGCGACATACTTTTCTACATCCGTGCCTCGTGCCAGAGTTCCGTCTACCATAACGAAGCAGCGTCCGTTGACTTTATCGACGATCCGAGGAAGTACAGCAGCCGTTCCCGGGGTGTCGGCAAGCGTTCTGCCGCCGTGGTTGGAGACCACGATACCGGCAGCGCCGGCGTTAATGCAGAGTTCTGCTTCATCCGGCGTCATGATGCCTTTGAAAAGAAGAGGAAGCTTGGAGGCTTTGACTAATTCTTTCAGCTGTTCAAAAGTCTTCGGTTCAACTGTCTGACCTTTTGTTGCTCTCGCTGCGCGGCCGGCGCTGTCCAAGTCAATGGTGAGCGCGATGATTCCGGCTTCTTCGGCCAGACGCATTCTTTCAATGATGTCTTTCTGCAGTCTGGGCTTCAGTCCGACGATCGCCTTGTATCCGTGTTCTTTCAAGGTCTGAAGACGTTTTTCATAAACGAGCAGCGGGTCTCCGATACCGTCGGCAACGGCACCTAAGGTTCCGGCTTTGTTGCAGCCGCCGCAAATCGCATTGACAAACTCTTTTTCGGTCAATTTGCCGCCCATGTTATAGGTCGTGCCGCCTGTCGGGGCCGCAATCACAGGCATAGAAATTTTTGTTCCGAAGAAATCGATGGACGTATCCGGAACATGAACGCTGTGTACTACTCTGGAGTTCAGCTGCACGGCAGCTAAAGAATCGTAGTTAGCTTGGAAACCGCGGGAAGCACCCATGCCGCCGAAACCCGGTACTTGACCGACGCAGGGACCGCGTCCGTTGCATTCCGGACAAACATAGCAGCGCGGAATCATCATTTCACGAGCGCGATTCCTGACTTCTTCATAAGTCATCTTTCCGGTTAAAGGACGGATTGTGGGAGCAGAAGACTGCTGTGCAAAAGCTGTGGAGGATGAACCGAGCGCGGTAGCGGCCAGGGAAGCCGCTGAACCTTTGAGAAGATTGCGCCGAGAGAAAAACATTTTTCTTGTTTCCATAATGATCTCCTTGGTATGAACATGGAAATAACTAAGACAAAATAAATTATATACAAAAGTTCATAATTAAATTTGTTTTTAATGGATTTGTAGTAATAACACTGAGGATAATCATATGTTTTTAGTATTAATTTGGCTTGGTTTGCCCTAATGTTTGGGCCAATCCTTCATAGCTAAAGCCATGCAGAAGTAAAATAAATACATAACGAGGCGAGAGAAATATGAAATCCAGGTTATTTAATATTCGGTTGAGTTTTGAAATCACAGAAAATAAGTCAGAAGGTTTTTTTCTACTTAAAAATGACCTCATCAGTCTTCTTGATGCAATTCAGAGGACCGGTTCAATCAAGGCGGCAGCTGAGGAACTCGGTTATTCCTTCCGACATATCTGGAATGAATTAAATAAATGGGAAGAAGAACTCGGCCAGTCTCTAGTGAACCGGTCTCGAGGAAAGAATGCAGAGCTTTCGCCTTTGGCAGAGCAGCTTTTGTGGACCAATAAAGAAGTTGAGGCGAAGTACAAAGAGCAGATCATTGAACTTCAATCCGGTATTTCGTACTCGTTCAGAAAAGCGTTCAATTCTGCTTGGGATCCGATTGTGATTGAGGGCTGCGCGGATTCAGCACTTAATCTTTTAAGAAGGACAACCGACTGTGAAATTGAACTGAACTTCACTATCAGTCGAAAAGGCCTGGAAGCATTGCGCGAAGGAAAATGTGAACTGGCAGGCTTTAATTTTCCTAAGTCATCAACAAACAACAGCAAAGCTTTCGGGACCTTCGGACATCTTCTCACGAAGAACAACGGGCTTATTTTCTTTGCCACCAGACTTCAAGGACTTGCCGTTGCACCGGGTAATCCGAAGAAAATCTATTCAATATTAGACATTGCCTCGCGCAAAGCAAAGTTCATAAATCGAAGGGAAGGGACGGGAACTCGAATTCTTTTTGATCAAATGTTAGATGTGCTTGCTGTAAAGCCGGAAGAGATCGAGGGCTATAACGACATTTCGGATACCCAGTTTTTTACTGCAGTTCAAATCGCTTCCGGCAAAGTCGATGTGGGTCTATGTACAGCCAATGTTGCTAAGGAAAACGGTCTGGACTTTATTCCTCTGGCAAAAGAGGTTTATTACCTAGCCGCTGATGAAAAATTTTTAGAGACGGCAAAAGCAAAGAAATTCATCCAATTTCTCCGCAGCTATGATTGGGCAGAATTTAAGGACCAGCTCGAGGGGTACGACTTTACGGGGACCGGGGAAGTTTTCAAGGTCTCTGACGTTTTCACTGCAGACGCAAGCTGAGAATTCAAAGAGAAGCCTTTCTTCTCCGATGACATGAAAACCTAATTTCGATTAGAATTCCGTGCGTCGGCCCCATAGTTGAATGGATACAACGCGGTCCTCCTAAGACTGAGGTACAGGTTCGATTCCTGTTGGGGCCGCCACTCATCTTCTAATCGATGTCCTAAACCCCACTACAACTTAAATTCTTCTCATTGTTTATTTGGGATAATTTGTCGTTATTCTGAATTGAACTAAAAACAAAACTCGATTTGAGATCTTTTTTCTCCTTCTTTTTTGAATATAGTTCGGCGACGAACTATAATTTCGTCCATGGAAAATTATGAGATTGTTTATCTTTCATCGCTTTTGAACGAGAAGGCCGGCTACTTCATTCAGGAGGAACTGAAGAAGTATGGCTATGCAGAGCTGAAAATGGCGCACGGAGACATTTTTCATACGCTGTTTGAAGCAGGGGAGCTGAGTGCAAAGGAAATTGCCGAACGCACTCGTCGTTCTAAGTCCACTGTGTCGGAACTTGTGGATAGGCTGGTAAAGCTCGGTTATGTTTGCAAGAAACCGGACCCGGTGGATGCCAGGGGCGTGAAAGTCTCCCTTACCGAAAAAGGCGTTGCTTTTGAGGCGATTTTTAGAAAAATTTCTGAAGACCTTTCAAAAAAGATCCTATCGGCATTGGGACACGAAGAATTAAAAACCGCGGAAAAGATAATGAGGAAACTCACTTCGAATTTCTAGGAGAGCTTTGATTTTTAATTAAATAGTTCGGTTGCGAACTAAATTTTAATTAAGGAGTTTGAGATGGAAAATTTTAAGATGGTTGAAGTAAAGGACGCACCGCGTGTCGAACTGCATAATCAGCTTGGCCTGACCGGCTGCGAAATTTCTATTAATGAACTTCCGCCGAAGGCTGCAGTTCCTTTCGTCCATGCCCATAAGCAGAATGAAGAAGTTTATGGCGTTTTGGGCGGCAAGGGCCAGCTCTACATTGACGGCCAGGTCGTTGATATCAAAGCAGGTGACTGGTTTGTGATTCGTCCCAACGGACATCGCGCCATTCATGCATCTGAAGATGAAGGCATTCAATTCATTTGCATCCAGACAAAGAGCGGAAGCCTGCGGGAATTTACCGCCAGAGACGCCATCATTCTTGAAGAAAAAGCTCCTTGGTTGAAATAATCTGAAGTCTTCTCCATAACCGGAGTTCCTGCTTTCGGAAATAAAGAACCGCAGCGGGAATTTTTGTTTCCAGTCTGGCATATCCTGTTACAAAAACACACATAAGGATTCATCGTGGATAAAAAAATCTTAGCTGCTGGGATGCAGAAAGGCTTCGTTAGTGTGGTTGTTGCCTATTTCTTGGCAATTGCTCTCGGCATTTTGGCCGGAATCTGGGAGAACCATTATTTAATGATCGTCGTGCAGTTCACAAGCACGGTCTTCATTAGATTATTTAAGTTCTTAAGTATTCCTATTATCTGTGTGTCAATTATTGCTTCCCTCTCGACTCTTTCGCAGAGCAACGAGTCAGGAAGGATCTTTAAACACACTATTTTTTATACGCTTTCGACAACGATTCTTGCCGCCTGCGTAGCCGCTTCCCTGTATGTACTCTTCACTCCGGCGAATGTGGCTGTTACCGGCTCGGCTCCTGATGTCTCTAATAAATCAGGAAGCCATTCTTATTTGGATTACGTGGAAAGCATTGTCCCTGACAATTTCATTACACCTTTCCAAACCGCGAACGTTCTTTCCGTTCTTTTGATCGCGGCAGCCGTCGGTATTGTCATTGCGAAGATGCCGAGAGGATCAAAGAATCAGGATCTCATGATCACTTTCTTTAAGGCCTCCCAGGACGTTCTCTTTACACTTGTGAATTGGCTCATCGTTGTTTTGCCGATCGGTATTTTTGCTTTCGTCGCTTCTTTGGCTCAGGAAGTCAGCCACGGTGTCAGCTTAGGCGGTTTAGGCACTTACTTCACATTAGTGATTGCAGCGAACTTAATTCAAATGTTCATTGTGCTTCCGGCCTTCTTAATGATTAAAGGGTTCAATCCAATCAAGGTTGCCAAAGGGATGCTTCCTGCTTTGGCTTTAGCTTTCTTCTCTAAATCCTCGGCTGCGACGCTCCCTGTTACGATGAGATGCGCACAGCAAAATCTAAAGGAAGAGCCGCAGGTTGCTCAGTTTGTTCTTCCGATGTGCACAACCATCAATATGAACGGCTGCGCTGCTTTCATTTTCTTAACCGTTATCTATCTGATGCAGAACGCCGGTCTTGATATTCATCCTGGTGTCATTGTGGCCTGGATTTTTATTGCGACGCTGGCAGCCATCGGTAATGCAGGTGTGCCTATGGGCTGCTTCTTCTTGTCCACAAGCTTGCTTGCCAGCATGAATGTTCCGATTCTGCTGATGGGTGTCATTCTTCCTTTCTATGCCGTAGTAGATATGATCGAAACCAGCCTCAACGTTTGGTCTGACAGTACGGTTTCCGTGATGGTAGACAAAGACATGAAGAAATTAGAGGCGGTTGCAGAAAGTAAATAGTTAAGACTTGCTTGTAGTTGTCTAACTTAGCTTCTCTTTTTTCCTCTCGGCCTCCTATCCGGAGGCTGAGCTCGTTTCTGGAGGACTCACAACTCAGCAAATGTAGGGAAATAGGTGGTGATGAAATCTCGTTTAGTGATCACCCGCCGCAGAGGTGTCAAAAAATGTAAGCAGGCGTAAAGCAACCTTGGTTAGAATGGAAGTATTCCTTTTTTCTAGTCTTTTTGAGCTTTCAGGTTGCTTATGTTTATTAACGATATTTGGTCTTATGGTGTCACGACAAATACCAAGAAAATCGTAGCTGAGGCACAGAAGGACGGCTATTTGCTGAATTTTTTACAGCTGGATTTGGATGAAGACGGACTTCCTAACTGGAAGACGATCAACTCCTTCGTAGAGCTGGTCAGGACATCGACACAAAACAATCCTCCCGACGGAGAAATGAATACTCCCAGAGAAAAGCTCGATCGCCTGATGAACGCAATCTTTTTGAAGACGTTCAATCTTAGAAATTACGAAGAGGACCCACTTTCTGCCGGAGAGATCCTTCTCTTCACCAAACTCGAATCTATTGATCGCAGAGATCAGTTTGCTACAAGGGCGCTTTACTTGGCGGCCCCGACGATTCTTAAATTAAGAGGCTTGAAGGGCGGCTACGATGTGAGAAGGATTTTTTCCTTAGCTGCCTACAAAGCCATGGAAGGCGGTACCGCAAAGAGCAAGGAAATAAAAATTCTCATCGGCGACCTTTTCGAAGACGAAAACTTGAGAAATGCCGTTCATCGAATTTGGTACGTATTTAAGGATGCGAGAGGAAATCCTGAGAGATGCGCCAAAGGACTTCGAGAGCTGGCCGATGGAATTTATCTTCAGGCGAACAAGGCTGCACAGAGCCAGAAAGCCTCCTGAGACTCTGAAAAATTAGTCGTAAAAAACGCTTTTTTAGATAGTTTCCGACTTTTAAAAAGTAAGAAGTCGGTCTAGATCAATTTGTTAAAATAGCCTTTTGCATCTTTTCTTTGTCGCTGGATTGGCGCCCGTATGTCTCTTGAGCAAGATAATAAAGTCAACGATTACTCCGAAAAATCGATTCGTATTTTGAAAGGTCTTCAGCCGGTTAAACAACGACCCGGCATGTATACCTTGACGGATTGTCCTTTGCACATTATTCAGGAGGTCATTGACAACGCCACGGATGAAGTTTTAGCGAATTTCGCCAACCGAATCATCCTGACTGAGCACGCAGACGGATCAATTTCCGTAGAAGACAACGGACGCGGCATTCCTGTCGGTATTCATCCGGAAGAGAAGGTCCCTGTCGTTGAAATTGTTTTCACGCGTCTGCATGCCGGCGGTAAGTTCGACAAGGGAGCGGGCGGCGCCTATTCATTCTCAGGCGGTCTGCACGGCGTCGGTGTATCTGTCACCAATGCGCTGTCTACTCGTCTGGAAGTGACGGTTTGGCGTGACGGACTTGAAAGTTCTATTACTTTCGAGGACGGTTTTGTCACGGTGCCATTGAACAGTGTTAAATCTCCTCGCCCAAAGAAAGCGACCGGGACGAGAGTTCGCTGCTGGCCGGACGGAAAATATTTCGACACGCTCACGATTCCTAAGAATCAATTGATTCGCCTCTTGAGAAGTAAGGCAGTATTGCTTCCGGGCTGCGAAGTCATCTATCGCAATGAAAAAGACAACATCGAACAAGTCTGGAAGTATGAGGGCGGCCTCAAAGAATACCTGACTGAGCAGCTGGATCGTCCTCCCTTGGTTCAGCCCTTTGAAGCCCAGGGCTTTGCAGGAGCTGACGACGACACATTTTCTCAAGGCGAAGGCGCCGGGTGGGTCGTTTGCTGGACAGAGGAGGGTACGCTGGAACGCGAAAGCTACGTGAACCTGATTCCGACTCCGCTCGGCGGAACTCATGAAGCCGGTTTGCGTGACGGTGTCTTCCAAGCCATGAGAAGTTTCATGGAAACCCATGGTCTGGGCGCCAAAGGCATCAAGATGATCGTGGATGACGTATTTGCGCGTGCCAGTTTCGTTTTAAATGCAAAAGTACTGGACCCTCAGTTCCAGGGACAGACTAAAGAAAAGTTGATCAGCCGAGATGCGCTGAAGCTGGTTTCCAGCTTTGTGCGTCCGCAGATGGAGTTCTGGCTCAACAGCCACGTTGAAGAGGGCCGTAAGCTGGCAGAGATGTTTATTAAACAAGCTCAGGCGCGCCAGCATTCCGCTCAGAAAATCGAAAAGAGAAAAGGCTCTTCCGTTGCCGTTCTCCCGGGCAAGCTTACAGACTGCACGAGCGGAGATATTTCCCGCAACGAACTCTTCCTGGTGGAAGGTGACTCTGCCGGCGGCTCAGCAAAGAAGGGACGCGATAAAGAATATCAAGCCATTCTTCCTCTTCGCGGCAAGGTGCTGAACACATGGGAAGTGGACCAGAACCTTCTTTTCGGTAATAAAGAAATTCACGATATTTCGGTATCGATCGGCGTGGATCCACATAAGATCGGCGAGAAACCCGATATTTCGAATCTTCGTTACGGCAAGATCTGCATCATGGCCGATGCCGACGTGGACGGCTCTCACATTGAAGTTCTGCTGCTGACGCTTTTCTACAAGCACTTTTCCTACCTGATGGAGACGGGGCACATCTACATTTCAATGCCGCCGCTCTTTAAGGTTTCCGTTCCGAACAAAGGTAAGAAGAAAGAACGCCGAATTTACTGTCTGAATGAAGAAGAGCTGAAGAAGACAGTCGAGAAACTCAAAAAAGAAAAATTCACCGACGCTCAGATCGTGATCTCACGATTTAAAGGTCTAGGTGAAATGGATTGGGAAGAGCTGAAAGAAACTTCTTTGGATCCTGAAACCCGCAGACTTCTGCCGGTAAAAGTCGGACTTCCGGGTGATGACTTAACCGGAAAAGCCATGCAGATTCTCATGGGGAATAAAGAAGCCGACGCGCGTAAACAGTGGATTGAGCGCCACGGTGATCAGTTCGAACCCGATATTTAATTGAGCGCGATAAATGCCTAAGAAACCAAGACGCAAATTAACGGAAGCGGATCAGACCGAACTTTTCGAAGAAATCGACGGAAAGGCGGTCTTGCCCTCTGCCGAAGACGAAGAAGTCCAAGAGAAAAAGGGAAAAGCTAAAAAAGCGCAACCGGAACCTGAAGAAGATATCGGTAAAGGAACCGGCTTCCTCTTTGATATGTTGGAAGAAGAGCCCGGGCCAACTCCTGAGGCAGAAAAGTCCTCTTCGAAGGAAGAGGATCAGACGAGCGATCAAGAAGAAAAAGTCTCGGCAGAGACGGAAGAGCCTGATTCTGAGCCTAAGAATGAAGTTTCTTTAGAAGAAGCGGAGCAGGTTGCTCAAAACCTGATGCGTGAAGATGTTTCCGATATGAAGGAAGAACTTCAGGAAGTTGAGGACGAAGTCGAAGAAGCCGAATTGGTCCCTGCGGCAGCTCAGCCGCGAGGTTCTGACATTGTTGAAGAAGCTCTGAAGCATGCCGAGACAGACTGCGATGAATTGACGCTGGCTTATTTTGCCAGCCGTGCCTATCTCGAATATGCCATTTCCGTGGTGAAAGGCCGCGCATTGCCCGACGTCTGCGACGGTATGAAGCCCGTTCAGAGAAGAATTCTCTATGCAATGAAACGGCTCGGCCTTAATCCGGATGTCAAAACGGTTAAGAGTGCTCGAGTCGTCGGTGAGGTCTTAGGTAAATATCATCCGCACGGTGACTCTGCCGCTTACGATGCGATGGTTCGTTTAGCGCAGGACTTCACGATGCGCTATCCCTTGGTTCAAGGTCAAGGAAACTTCGGTTCGGCCGACGGCGACGGCGCTGCGGCGATGCGTTACACAGAAGTGCGTCTCTCGAAGTACGCCGATCTTCTGCTCGGAGAGCTCGACAAAGGAACCGTCAAATTTATTCCGAACTACGACGGAACCCATAAAGAACCGGTCTTGCTGCCTGCTCGTCTGCCGGTACTGTTATTAAACGGCTCCAGCGGTATTGCGGTTGGTATGGCCACTGAAATTCCGCCTCATAACCTGACGGAAGTCGGAGAAGCTGCTATCGAAGTGATCCGTAATCCCGAGATTACGACGGACGAACTGCTTGAAATTGTCAAAGGTCCGGATTTCCCGGGCGGCGCTCAGGTCATTTCTTCCGCATCGGATATTAAGAATGTTTATCAAAGCGGGTACGGCAATCTCCAAGTTCGTGCGACTTATCACTTTGAAGAGCTTTCAAGAGGTCAGTGGCAATTAGTATTTGACAGCGTTCCTTATAAAGTTTCCGTCATGAAAGTCATGTCGGAGCTTGAAGCGCTCACCAATCCTAAGGCACCGCAGGGCAAGAAGTCTTTGACCGCAAAACAGCAACAGGACAAGCAGCTGATCATGAATGTCATGAGCGGCATGAGAGACGAGTCGAGTGCCGAGGCACCTGTTCGCTTGGTCATCGATCCGAAATCGAAATCCATTGATCGAGAAGAACTTGTCAGCACGATTCTCAGCAAGACAAGTCTAGAAACTTCCTGCAAGTTCAATCTTGTGGTGATTGGAATTGACGGCAAGCCTCGCCAGAAAGGCTTGAAAGACATTCTGTCTGAATGGGTCAGTTTCAGACTGCGTACCGTGCGTGCCCGTTCCCAGACTTCCTTGGATGAAGCCGAAGCTCGTATCCACACACTGGAAGGCCGTCTCATTGTCCTCGTTGATATTGAGGAAGTGATTCGCATCATCCGCGGTGCGGATGATCCTAAGAAAGAGCTGATGACGCATTTCGGCCTTTCGGATAGCCAAGCTGAAGACATCCTTGAAATCAAACTGCGTCAATTAGCCTCTCTCGATGAAGTTAAGCTCCGTAAAGAGCTGGAGAAACTTCGCAATGAAGCTGAGCGTCTGCGCGGCTTGCTGACCGATGAAAAGAAACTGAGAAGAGAAGTCACTAAGGAGATCCGTCAGGATATCGATACCTACGGTGATGAAAGACGCACGCTGATTGAAGAAGCCAAGGGTGCTTCGATTGCGAAACAAGTCATTGATGAACCTGTGACCGTGATCGTAAGTGAAAAGGGCTTCCTGCGTTCAAGACAAGGTCACGGCTTTGATGCCCGCGCCATGAACTTCAAGCTGGGCGACAAATACCGCTGCTCGATGGAATGCCGCAGTGTCGACAATCTCTACATATTGTCGAATACCGGCCGTATTTACAGCATTCCGGTTTCTTCTCTTCCGAGCGCCAGAGGAGAGGGCACCCACGTGAGTGCGTTCGTTCAATTCCAGGACGGCGATGTTCCGTTTGACTATATTTGCGGCGCCCCGGATACCGTATTGCTGTTCACTTCTGACGCGGCCATGGGCTTCTTCTGCAAGATGTCTGATTTGGCGGTCCGTCAGAGAGGCGGCAAATCCTTCTTTATCTTGGACGGCGCCAAACCGCTTCCGGTTCAGGTCTCAACACCGCTGACCGGATGGATCGCCGCCTTGTCTTCGAGCGGTCGTTTGGTGGTCTTTACGACAGACGAACTCCGTGCGCTTTCAAGCGGCGGCAAGGGCACCACGATCATGGCGCTTCAAGATAATGAGAAACTCGTCGCAGCCGTGCCGATTTCTCCGAACGGTGTCGTTGTGGTCGGAAAAGGCCGCGGCGGCAAGATTCAGGAACTCTTAGTCGGCCCTCGCTCCATTGAGGATTACCGGACACGAAGAGGCCGCAAGGGTCGGTTCGTCGAAGCCAAATGGGAGTTCTTAGGCTTAAAGCCTTATAAGCTTGAGAATGCCAATAAGGGCGATGAAAGCGAAGAGGTCGAAGAAAGTACGATCATCTAAGAACTTCAAACTGGAAAGAAAGGCGCTTGTTCTGCATGGAACGGCGCCTTTTCCTAAAAGGGGGCACCGAAAAAAGTTTCTTGGAACACGGCCCCTAAAATGCTTACAGGTAACACGTGCATCGGAGGACGAGATGCTTTGGAAAGACAGAGAAGGCAGCAGCAACGTAGAAGACCGCCGAGGTGAAGGCGGAGGATTCGGCGGTGGCGGCCCGAGATTTCCTATGCCGAGAGGCAAGCTGGGGCTGGCTGTCTTAGCGGTTGTTTTGGTCGCCGGTTATTACGGCATCGATCTGACTCCGCTTCTGGGCTTGGATTCTCCGATGAATACTCCTACACAAAGCTCGACTTACCAGCCGAGCGCGCAGGAGCAGGAGCTGGCAAAGTTTTCTTCCGTAGCCCTGAGAACAACGGAAGAAACGTGGGGACGAATTTTTGCGCAATCCGGTAAAAAATACATTCCTCCGAAGATGGTTCTTTATTCAGGCAGTACTCGTACAGCCTGCGGCTACGGTCAGGCAGCGATGGGACCTTTCTATTGCCCGTCCGATCATAAGCTCTACGTCGATTTATCTTTCTATAAAGACATGCAGAGAAAACTCGGAGGGGGCGGGGATTTCGCCCTGGGTTATGTCTTAGCTCATGAAGTCGGACATCATGTTCAAACACTTCTCGGCATTTCTTCGCAGGTGCAGAAACTGCAGTCTCAGGTCGGTCCGAAAGAAGCCAACAGACTTTCCGTCAAACAGGAACTTCAAGCCGACTGTCTGGCAGGCGTCTGGGGCCACGATATGCAGAGGCAAGGTATTCTTGAGAAGGGAGATTTGCAGGAAGCACTAAGAACAGCAACTGCAATCGGTGACGACCGACTGCAGCGCGAAGCGCAGGGCAGAGTTGTTCCGGATAGTTTTACGCACGGGACCTCCGAGCAGAGGTACTACTGGTTTAAGACAGGCTTCGATACAGGAAATCCTGAGATGTGCAATACCTTCAAAGCCGGCGCCGGCCCTCAATAGCTACAAAAACAAAAAAAATCCGACGGAATTCGCCGTCGGACTTTTGCATAGAGCTAACGAGAATTACTCGTCAGTGCCAACCATAACGTTGGAAGCCTTGATGACGGCATAAACTTTCTTGCCGACTTCAAGTTTCAGGGAGTCAGCAGAAGCAGTTGTGATGGAAGCAACAACGCGTTCGCCGCCTTTAGTCTCGATATCAACTTCGGTAGAAACCAGGCCTTTTTTGATAGAGAGAACTTTGCCTTCGAGAACGTTACGTGCGGATAATTTCATTTAATTTCCTTTAGTTAGATGATTGAAATCAACGAAAGTTTAAGAACTTATCGCGTTTTTGCAAAGGGGGAAACTTCGCTTGAAAATAATTGAATAACGGAAGAAGACTAAAGCAAAAAGTTATTGAACGGGTAAGGCGAAAATTATTCTCATTACAGAAATGGCCATGAGAGAATTGCTTAAAAGCTCTCAAAATGACAAATTATAGAAATAAATGGTTACAAATTTTGAACTGATCATTCATTCGATTTTTAGAGAAATGAACAAAAAGACAGGTTGAAATTACACTGCTGTCCAAAATAATTTGCTCTTGGACTCTGGCTTCAATATTTACAGTTAATCCAGGTCTCAGAAAGTTAAAACATATAAACAAGCCCCTGCTAATCAAATAAAGAAAGCTGTGCAAGCTTCGGGGGCTTCTCCCACTCCTTGATATCAGGCTGATTAAGCCAGTGGAGTAGGCATTTACAAGTCATGAGGTTTAGTTGGAAGTACCTAGCCAGCCTACAATAAGTCCATTTATAACTTGACCGCCGCCGCATCAGCTCTAACAACAAGATCGCTATGGCAGCTGTCCATCTCTGGAACACGCCTAATTGTCAAGAACAAATTGCCCTGCAGCACTGACTGCATAAGTTTTAGGTTTAAATTATTTGTTTGCACCAAGTAACAAACTGTTTGCAAATCAGAATATTCCACTGGGAAGAGGCCATCAGACAATCTCTCCGGGCTGTTAGAAAAGACATCACTTCATCTTTATTTGCCCACCATGAACTTCCTGAACGGACTGCCCATGCCAAATAAAATTACATGTCTGTAAGACAATGGACAGCTAATGGCTGTTGGGCAGGCCTTTCGGCTTTCTCATGAATAGTTGTATTGATTGCTCTCAGATTGTTAACAATTGACTTTAATTAGATGTGGTCCGTATGGTTGCTAAAACTTTCAATGGATATAGACGCTCCCATTTGGTGAGGGAATTTCGGATAGTTTGTTATTACCCATGACATTGTTGCGAGATTCTTTTGGCAACGAACACCGCGCTACTCCCGCAATTTTTGCGTTAAAGGAAGTTCCTTGGATTAGGATAGCACGAACTATTCTCAGCATTTTTGCCGCCAATGCACAACAAAGCTTTCCCCAGGGCATTTTGAGTTTTCTCTTTTTTTCGATCCATTTATTGAGAGGCTTTGATCTTAGGAATCCTTTTGCTGCCAAATTCAAAACTACTCCCGCACCCTCTATCAGAAGAGAACGGGCAACTCGATCGCCTCGACGAGTTATGCCGCCTTTTTTTCGTTGTGCCCTGTAGCCTTACTTTTTGGTACTAGTAGTTCAATCTATAAATACGTTATCAATTAAGCAAATGCGGACTCAATGTCTTCAAGCTTCCATTTCCAGCGGTAGATCACCGGTTCCGCATTCACTTGCA
>OBZR01000523.1_pt1 | contig 21721 bp, 22 predicted proteins | sample 1495541 | NCBI WGS metagenome assembly OBZR01 (sample SAMEA2580240, study PRJEB22360) | human gut metagenome | biome: human gut; feature: human-associated habitat; material: faeces | place: Denmark | collected 2008/2010 | reverse complement strand
CAGTCCGCATCGTACGGGATAAGGAGACGTTACAGCACGTCACTGTTCGCGGACTGTTTCCCTGCGGAGAAGGTGCAGGGTATGCAGGTGGAATTGTTTCGGCAGGAGTCGATGGAGAACGGTGTGCGGAAGCGGTAGCAGATTTCTTAAAAGTAAATAACTAACCTTTTTTATTTAAAAGTTATGAAGACGGCATTATTCCTATTAAGCACTATGATCTCAGCAGGAACCATAATAGGCTATACTCAGAAGAAAGAATCTGAAAGCAAAAGTTGTTCTAAAGAGCACAAAGATACTGTATTACAAAATAAACACGGTACAATCATCATGGGACGCTTTGTAGAGAATGACACGACCTATCTCCTTAAAGAATACGATAAAGAAGATGGAAAACAATACCTGAATACTGCCATATACATTGAACCCGATAAGAATTCAATTCATTATAAAGATATAGCTCAGCCTATATTCAAACCCGAAAAAGGCCAATATGATTTGGACGGATGGAGAAGATACAGGCAAAGAGAGAAAATGCCACCGTTATCAAAAGTTGATTTGCTCGATTTGCCAACCGATTGGCTACCATTGCATTCTTATCAAAACCATTATTACGTCTTCAAACCTTGCGAAATAGATGTACCTCTACGTCGCTGTCTGACAGACTCCTTACTGGCATATTATACTGGTGAATATTTATTTAATGCAATACAGAAATTCGAAAAGAAATCCAACTCATTGTACTATATTGAATTGAAAAATCAGGGAGAGGATTCCCCAATTCCCCCTACTCAAATATACATTCACATCATTGATAGCCGGAAAAAAATCGCTGTTTGGGAATACCGGAAAGAAAACGAACTCTGGTATGAGTTGATGATTCCAATAGAATCTGCCAAAGATTTCGACATGATCGTCTGCTATTGCCCAAGACACAAATTCTTCTACGAAGATCTTTTCCGATTGGATAAAATAGACTTCAAGACCTTACTTAAACAGAAAAAGTTATGAACTACAAACCCGAAATAGCCATTATCGAGCCCAATACCCTCACTTGTCTCGGACTGAAAAGTATATTGCAAGAGATTATCCCAATGGCAACCATCCGCACCTTCCATAGTTTCAGCGAACTGATGGATGATACTCCGGATATGTATGCCCATTACTTCATCTCGGCACAAATCTATGTTGAACACAATGCCTTCTTCCTCCCCCGAAAGCGGAAAACAATTGTGCTGGCCAGTGACAGCCCGCAATTCCAACTGTCGGGTGTGCCTGTACTCAATATCTACGAACCCGAAGAGAAACTGGTGAAAAGTCTTTTGAAGCTTCATCAACATGCACACCACAACGGCTATCCTGTAAAAGATATGCCCCCGATTGCCATGCCGGAGGTACATCAGGAAATCTTATCTGCCCGTGAGATAGAAGTACTGGTTCTGATTACCAAAGGATTAATCAACAAAGAAATTGCCGACAAACTGAATATCAGTCTGACCACCGTCATCACCCACAGGAAAAATATCACGGAAAAACTTGGAATCAAGTCTGTATCAGGATTAACCATCTATGCAGTAATGAACGGATACATAGAGGCGGACCGAATCTGATTTCTTAAAATATGAGGCATAATCCTAATAAATGAGGATTGCCTACCTTATATATTTGCCGTTACTTTGCACCAGACAAATTAACTGCGAATGAAAACAAAGAATATTATGATTGCCCTCACACTCCTGACGACAGGAACAACATGGGCTGAAGATTTCCCTAAAGATTCTCTTAAAGTAGTAGACATCGAAGAAGTGGTAGTGATCGCCACTCCGAAAGAGAACCGTAAACTACGTGAGCTACCCACCGCCACAACACTGTTGTCACAACAAGATATGCAGGCAAATCAGGTACAGTCTGTGAAAAATCTGACATCTATTGTTCCCAATCTCTTTATCCCCGATTATGGTTCACGATTGGTAACATCGGTTTATATCCGTGGCATCGGTTCACGTATCAATACACCTGCTGTAGGCATCTATGTGGACAATATTCCATATATAGACAAATCAGCTTTCGACTTTAACTACTCTGATATTGAACGAATTGACGTTCTTCGTGGTCCGCAAGGCACTCTTTACGGACGTAATACAATGGGAGGATTGATCAAAATACATACCAAATCACCTTTCACTTATCAAGGAACAGATGTATTTATCAGTGGTGCTACATACAATGACTATAAAACTGCTGTCACTCATTATCACCGTATATCAAATCAATTCGCTTTCTCTACCGGATTTTTCTACAATCATTCCGGAGGATTCTTTAAAAACACTTTTAATGATAAACGTATAGATAAAGGTGATCAAGCCGGAGGACGTTTCCGCGCCATCTATATGCCCAAAGACAATCTGAAACTAGATTTCACCGTCAACTACGAGTACAATAATCAGGGGGGATATCCTTATGAATACACCGGAATGGTGAAAGGTACCGAAGACCGCCCTGAATATATTGGCAAAATATCTTATAATCGTGACTGCGGATACAAGCGAAACCTTATTAACTCCGGACTGAACCTGGAATATCAAGCAGAAAACTTCATCCTTAGCAGTGTTACCGGATATCAGTTTTTAGATGACCAAATGGATCTTGACCAAGATTTCACGGAGCAAGATATCTATACTATCATGCAGAAACAGAAATCAAATACTATCACACAGGAGGTTGTACTCAAATCTCACCCTAATCGCCGCTGGCAATGGACTACTGGTGCATCCGGCTTCTATCAGTGGCTACGCACTGATGCTCCGGTTACATTTCAAAGTGACGGAATGAAGTGGCTGAACAGTATGGCATCTTCAGTAAATATCCCTGAAATATCAGTAGGTAACATGAGTATGCAACTACATTTCAATGATCAGATTAATGGAACAGCACTTCCAATCGATGGTCTTTTCCATACGCCGACACTGAACGCTGCCTTATTCCATCAATCTACTTTCAATGATTTATTTGGTATTGATGGACTATCCTTCACAGCTGGACTTCGTCTGGACTATGAACACTTGTATCTAAAATATAATACCGGTGTCAATTTTGCTCACAACTATACATTGACTGGAACATTAAAACCGGCAAACAGAGATATTCCGTTGGTTCCCGAGCAAACATTCCATGTGGCCAATCGTTACCAAGGCAAGCTAGACCATGACTATATCCAGTTATTGCCCAAGTTTGCCTTACAATACAATATTAATCGTAATAACTCCATTTACGTTACTGTTTCAAAAGGATATCGTTCAGGAGGTTACAATATACAAATGTTCTCCGACATCCTGCAAAGTGATATGCAAAGCAGTATGATGAAACAGGATGTCGAAGTCACTATTCCAGCTTTGGACCAGGCTCCTTTGAGTCCTGACAAAAAACAGGAACTCATTACTATGTTACAAAATATGGCAACTTCTACTAACACAGATGTAAAAGCTGCCACACAATACAAACCGGAATACTCCTGGAGTTACGAGATTGGCTCTCACCTGACTCTTTGGGAAGGTAAACTTTGGGCTGACTTATCTGCCTTTTACATGGATATACGCGATCAGCAACTTTCTCAATTCATCGGAAGCGGCTTGGGCCGTGTCACGATCAATGCTGGGAAAAGTCGAAGCTATGGTGCAGAAGCCACTTTACGAGCCAGCATTACTAATGCTCTCAGCCTAAATGTATGTTACGGATATACATATGCCACCTTTACTGACTATGTAATAAGACAAAAGCAAGAAGATGGCACATACACAGAGAAGTCAAATTATAACGGCAAGTACGTACCTTTTGTCCCCAAGCATACTATGAATATCGGTGGAGAATACGCTATCACCTGTACCCCACGCTCGCTTTTCGACCGTGTTGTATTCCAGGCAAATTACAGTGCCGCCGGACGCATCTACTGGACGGAGCAGAATAATGCCAGTCAAGCCTTCTACGGCACTCTCAACTGGCGTGCAAATCTTGAAAAAGGGAATGCAATGATCAGCTTCTGGGCACGTAACTTCCTGGACAAAGACTATGCAGCCTTCTACTTTGAAACGATGAACAAAGGATTTATGCAGAAAGGACGTCCCGTACAATTCGGAATAGATCTCCGCTGCCGATTCTAAGAAATAACAGATCAACTGTTCATATAGTCCTTTGGAGACATACCAGCACAGCGCTTAAAGAACTTCCCGAAAAAAGATTGATTCGAGAAGTTCAGCTGTTCGCTGATCTGCTGAATGGTCAGCTTCCCCGATTTTAATAATGTCTTTGCTTCAAGTATTACATAAGCATCAATCCATTCTCCTGCCAACTGCTGGCTAATCTTATAAATTACAGTAGAAAGATACTTAGGGGAAATACACAGCAAATCTGCATAAAACTTCACACTGCGTTCTTTGCGATAGTGCTTCTCCACTTCACCGATGAAACGCTGAAATATTTCCTCTTGCCGCGTATGTGAATACTTTGATTGCGATTCTTCCTCTTTGGTCACTATAGGCAGCATTCTATAATACAAAATCTGTACGTAAGACTGCAACATAGGAATCCTGAAAGGATGATCCGCATCCTGCAAAGTCGCTTTAGCAGAACGATAGACCCTGACAAACTCTGCTACCTCCTTTTCTGCGAAAGTATAGCAATGCCTGTTCTGCAAGGATTTATAAAAAGACATCACCTGAGTCGTTTTTTCTGTTACAGGCATAAAATTAGTCCGGGTAGCTATCATAAATCCACGGAAGTCATAACTAATAGAAAGTACTTCAAAAATCATTCCTGTGATTATAACACAAAACATATTCGGACGTAATACATATTCCTTCAAAGAAATCCGTATATGCATCTCTCCTTCCATACAGAACAACACTATAGACATTCCAGCCTGAACAGGAAAATTATTTTGAGGCAACTGCTCCACAGGTTCGGAGAAAGGAGCATCCATATTGTCCGACAACACAATCTCCCCTTTTCTTTTATAAATCTAAGTGATTGATTTTATCTTTTTGAAAATCAAAAAGTAAGGACTAAAATCAAAGATAATAGGTAACACATTAGTAACAAAAGTCTTGCTGCACATTGCGTTTCTCTGCATAATCTCAAATATCTCTATCACAAAGATACTGCATATTTTCGAATGCAACAAATCAATCGTTTTTTTATTGAGGACCAGCAAATAATGCTGGTCCTCTTTTATTGAAAATTTGAAGGTATATCGATACCTTTTTTAATCCAATAGCAATACCCAATCCTGCCACACCCTATTCGGACAAACGCCCCATTCCAGAAGCTCATAGAACCAGCCGACTGTAAGTTTTGTCCGTTTTTTCATACATTAAAATTTATTATATAACTTCCATATATTAATCCAAAGATTCTGCTTCCTCTTCTTCTTCTTCTTCTTCTTCTTCTTCTTCTTCTGCTGCTGCTGCTGCATTTTCAGAGGTTGATGATCGCATAAAGTTGAGGAAAACTTGTAGGAATGCTGTTTCTTTGTAGAAGTAATCGGGATTGTCTTCGAGCTTGTCCTGCATGAAATCGAAGCCGAAGTTTGCGTACTTCTCCATTTTGTCAATGAGCAAGTCAACCACTTTGCGGGGCGTAATATCGCCTTTGTCAAGGGCAATCCAGTCTATTTCAGTACGAGCCACAAGAGCCATGAACATGTATTCGCGAATCTGACCATACTGCTTGCGACCGCCACGAGCCTCTGCCGTTCCCCAATTCTCAATCGCCCAGCCAAAGTCTTTCCGCTTGGCTTTATCTGCCACAAGGTCTTTAGTCTGACCATGATACAGACCAATGAAGAACGCCAGAATATACAATTCATATCCTGCGCCGAACAGTTTTGCACGGGTTTCTTGATAGCTTGTCGAACCCTTACCGTAGTCGCAGAACGCCTTCAGCAAGGTGTCTTCGTATTTCGTTTCCCACTCAGGGCTGCGCTTCGCCCAAAGGTTGAATATCTTTGTTGCTGCCATTATTTTATTGGAGTTATGATGGTTCGTATTGTTGAAAGGTCGGTTTCGTTATAGCCCGTCTGTTTCTCGATACGATATACAGAACAGGTCAAAGCTTCTATTTGCGCTTCGTTCAGAGTCTTCTTGCCCGTCTGTTTGTCCACTTCAAGCAAGTCTTTCGTCACGATAATGCACTGTTTCTGGATTTTGTCGATGATGTTGTAGAAGACGTTCTCTTTGAAGTTCTCAAATGATGAAGTTGGCGCATCGAATATGAGCGGATAATCCTCTTCGCGCTTCAGCGTAGTGAGATCGGAGATAGCAAAGAGTAGTGACATATACATGGTTGTCTCCTGCGCACCGCCCGGATTTTTGATTGGCGTGCCGTTAGAACTAAATAGCTTTATCTCTGCCGAATCGCTCGCTGTCTGTACAATGCGGATTAGGCCACGGAAGTCATTCTTGTTCAGTTTCTCGAAATAACTATTGGTGCGCTCCTCAAGGCTTGCGAGGAAGCGGCGCAGGTTTTCGCTCTTTGCATTAACGAAAGCCCACATCACTTTGTCGAGCAACGTATGCACACGGTTATACACTTTCGCCATGCCAGTTGTCGGATTCAGTTGCTCAAACTCTTCCTTCACCTTATCGTATTCCAGCTGGACCTTGGCCAACTGCTCGCGATAATCGCTAATGCGGTTTTTTGCTCGGTCTCGCTGCTCATAGAAACCCTTGATATCGCGGAAATTCTTATCAAGCATCGCTTCCGTAAGTCCGTCGGCTTGGATAAGCAAACGGGATTTCTCGTCTTCCAGTTCTAGCAACTCAGCCTCTTTCTCTGCAATGTCCTGTTTGATTCTTGCCACAAATTCCAGTTTATCCACGACCTCGCGATATTTCTTGGCAATATCTCTCGCCGTCATGCCCCCAAAACTGATAGAGAGCGAATGAAGCTCCTCGATATATTGAGTACCAAAAAGCGGAGTGTCTGGTAATTCTTCTTGCTTGGCCGCAAGTTCCTGCGACTTACACCCCAAGTATTCCCTCAGCTTGTTCTCCATGAAACGATACTCCTGCGTGCCCTTCTTTGCTGGTCGGCCGCATACCTTGCATACTTCTTCGTCGAGCATCTCTTGCATCGTTTCCCCATCGGGCAGGTACCAAGGCAAGCGTGTGAAGTCGCTTTGCAGACTTGATGTCAGTTCATCAACGACTTCTTTCTTAGCCTTTGTTGCCGCTTTTTCCTGTATGTCAAGGTCGCTGAGACGTCGCTTTTCTTTGCTCAACGCCGATACCTTTTTCTGAAATTCCTCAAACACATTCTGATATGGCATCAATGCCCAGAACTCATCAAGCAGGTTCGTATTGTAGCGCACCATCGTCATGGAACGGAGCTTAGCCAGCTTCTCGCGTTGCGTGTCTATGCGCTTCTTGATGTCCTGATAACTTTCGCTGGTGGCCTGGTGCTTCTCCAAATCCTCAAGTTTCACAGAATAGGTACTCACCACATCTTCCTGTTTCCTGATATCGCGTTTTATCTCGTCTATCTGTTGTCCAAGACGCTCTTTCTTATATTGGAGTTCCGAAACCTTCTGCGAGATCTTCTTATCCGATTGGCACTCCTTTGCGTATGCTCGATCGGATTTTGCTTCAAGTTCAGTAGCAACAGCGACATAATCTTCAAACTTGTGGATGTCGGAGAATTTATCTACAAGCGTTCTCAACGCCTCTTTCTCATTAAAAACATTTAACTGGCTCTCACCTTTGAACAGGCAATACTTACGAATGAACGCATCAAAACACACGTCAATTAGCGAGCTGCCCTTTCGTTGCATACGCTCAGCGCCATTGGTCTCGTAACCTTTGAAAGCAAAATTCGTCACTCGACATACTCCGTTTTTCTTTTCGAAGGTCAGGCTCTTCGATACCTCTTTTTCTCCATTATGCTCAAAAAACATTGAAACAGACATAGTGTCGGCTTCATCTTCGTCCAATTCCGATTTGCGCATTTCCGAGATGAGCGAAGGGTCTTTCGTCTCATGAACCGTATCAAGCAACCACTCCAACGCCTCGAAGAATGTGGTCTTACCATCGCCATTGCCACCAATAATCAGAGTCAGTCCCTTAGAAAACTCAAAGGTATTCTCCCCGTAGTAACTGCGGAAATTATTTATTGTTACGCTCTTGATTATCATATATTATTCTTTAGATAGGTTGTTACCATATTATATATTTCCCGTGAGCTGCTCTCCTCATTTACCTCGTTGATAATCCTTGCCACAGTATTCACCACAAGGTTGTCAGACGCAAGAGCCTCGTCCAAGCTTTGATAGTCAGCGGGATTGTACTCGCCAAACTCTATCAGTTTCTCATCGGCCAAAACAGCCTGCAAGATTCTGTTGCTGTTATTGTTGTAATGTGCCATCGTTAAAACAATGATAAGTTATAGTAATTCATTATATCCTCCAATTCGTTAATAGTGTCGTCGCTGTTTTCCGAAAGCAACGAGAAATTCCTGACTCGGCGTAATTCCGTTGCCATCAGACTACGTTCCATAGCATATGAGCCTTCGCCGATATTAACCTCTGGTACCACCACCAAATCATGTATCACAGCCATGTGCTTGTCGGGATGTTTTCGCAAAATTCTTCCTCGACGCTGTATAAACTGTCGGGGATTACCTGTGCTTGCGCAGAAAATGGCAAGTTCACTCCGCGGAACATCAACGCCTTCATCCAAACATTTCATCGAGGTCAGAACCTCTATATCACCGTCGGCAAATCCCTTCAGCAATTCTTCACGTTCTTTAATGCCAGATGTAAACTTACGTACTGTGACTTTGCTGTCAATGCCACTCACTACAGCGGTATATTCATTGATGAGCTTTTCGGAATAGTCATCGTCTTGTAACTGGTCTGTATCATCGTAAACGTCTGCATCTGCCGTATCTGGTTTCAATCCCTCCGGGACATAGACCAGCGTATATTTCAAGTTACCTTTTTCTTGGAAACGCTGTTCAAGTATATTCCGGAACACCTCCAATTTGTTCTCTGCCTTATGAATAATCCGCTTGCGTTTCAGTAGCAGTGCGGTCAGTATCTCATTGCTATCCGCAAAATGGTTGTTATTGAAGAATTTAGCCAATTGTACCGATATTCTCATGTATTCTTCCATCTCCGACATCGTCAGACGCACGACATGCGGATAATAATAATATCGGCACAAAACACCCTTGTCTATGGCCTCCTGCATTGAATACTCGTAAGTAAAGCCATTTTCTGCGCCAAAGAAATGATAAAGCGTCTGGTTCGCTTCTTCTTCAAACTGGCGTTCGGGAGTAGCCGACAAACCTATGCGCCGCAAATAAGGGATGCCATCCAAGATGTTCAACATCCGGCGTGAGCCCATATTGTGGGCTTCGTCGGCAATCAGCAGCAACTTTGTCTTCGGGAACACAGACAACGACTTGAAGACCTTGTCTTTGATAAACGAGGCGTATGTGGAAATGATTATGTATGATAGATTGTTGTCACTCCCTTTCAATCGTTCGCTTAATGTAATCGTTTCTATCTGCTCCTCCCATTTGGAGTTCTTGGAACAAACCCGTATGACGTTCTTGAAATTGAATTTCTTGCACTCCTCTTCCCATTGGCCAACAAGCGTAATCGTAGGCACAAGGATTATGGCTTTGTAATAGCCGCACCGCTTATATATTTCAAGTAAACAGTTGAGCGACGTGATGGTTTTGCCTGTACCTGTTGCCATTGCAAACAGCCCCTTTTGCTTGTTTGCTTTCCAGTTTTCAAACGCAAGTTGCTGGTATTCGCGAGGTCCTTGCGAGTAGGGAAACCGAGGTGCAGCTTCCTTTCCCCTTTGTATCTCATTTTGATGGATTCGCTCGATAATGCTTTTCACCTTATTCTTGGCCCGACCGAGGAACGCGGTCACAGTTTTAGGCAAGTCATTCTCCAATCGGTCATTGATGAGTTGTGCTTCGTCTGCCAGCAGTTCTTGTATATCTTTGTTTTTGTAGGTGTCAGTAATATGTGTGCGGATATGGTCTGTATCAAGATAAGTCACACTCTCGTCGTTACCAGAGAAAGTGCGTTCGAAATCGTCCACAACATCTTTAATGCGACACACATCGCTTTGCCCGTCCCAATCGCAGAAAGCAGTGATGCTCTCGATGTTGGCAATAAGTGCCGTCTTCGAGAAGTTGCATGAGCCATCGAATGCCACACGGTTCAGTCCATCGAAGAATACGCCGCACTTGGAATGGGCTATGCCCTCTCCAGCCTTTGGTACAACCACTTTTATCTCAATGCGGTTATGACGAATCAGCCAAGCAAGGCACTCGAAGAAATGCTGGTTGCGCTTAGACAACGTGTCGCTCATACCACCCAAATCTTGCAGGTTGAAGTAATCCACATCGTCGCACGAGTCTGCTACAATTATCGCACGCTTATCCTCGGTAGATAAAATATCGTTGATAATCATGCGCATCTTTCCTCCATTATAGAGAAACGCAGCGAAACCGTCTGCCAGTACATTGATGGCCGATGAGGAAAAGAAGCCTAGCTTCAGATCAAATTGCGTGGAATTACACAAAGCTTCGGAGAAGAAGCCTAAAGGCTCCCATTCTGTCCGCGACTTGAATCGTCGGCTATTTGGCCATATCACATCAGATTTCAGCATAGGACATTCCTTATTATATATTATATAAAGCAGTTGGCGCAATTGATTTCATCATCAAACAAGTCCACCAGAAGCTTACTTTTGCTCTTTGCTTTCGCTTCTTCTTGTTTTTTTATCTGGTCAAGCTTGATTTGCCGCATACGCTCCGGACGTATCAGTTCGCTCAAAGGCTCGCCTTGAATCCACGTATATCCGTCTTTTTCATACTCCATTGCCTTTTTGAAAAGGTCGGGATGCTGCTCGTAGAGCCAAATCCATTCTATCTTCTGCTGGAAGAAGCAGAAATAACATCCAGAGCGGCTACGGCAATACTGTCCTTTCTTTCCATCCACTTCAAAGTCGATAAGGTTGTAATATGCTGGTATGCCTACGCCGCTATCTTCAAGGATGCGAAAGATTTCTTCTCTCATCAAAACTTCGTCATTGTCAATCAATGGGAAATAGTCCAACTTTCCCACAGGGTAATCTGTGTATTGCTTCAGAAAACTGAATACGGCGTGATTAAAGGTGATGACATCAGCATCAAGTAGCATATTCAATTTCTTTGAGTAGTAGAAGTGCTTGGTAAGCTTTGAAGTGAGAGCCGCTTCAACTGTTTGATAGGTCTCATCGTCTGCAACGTTGCGATAGCATTCTGCAAAATTCTCAATGTTCTTATCATGCAGCACCTCGTGAATTACATCCATACTCCAGATATTCTTGCGGAACGGGAATATGGCTTGTATATTTGGCTTTGTCGATACATAGCCTTCACGGTCTTCATCGCCGCGGATACCCACGTATGAAACAGTTGGGGTGTCGCCAACAAATTTCTCAAACTCGGCCAGTTTCATTTTCTGCGTACACCATCTTGCTTGTACCGATGGCAGATAGCCACCGCTTACCTTCAGAAAGTGGTCAAAAGGAGTAGGTTCAGGACTTCCTTCTGCCGCAATTAAGGTCGTTATGTGTCCTAAGTAAGAGCGCAACCGGTCAATGAACTGAATGGTTTCATCCAACTCACATTTGGTGTCGCTGCTATAATACTCAATATGAAGATTGGGGTATTTATCTTTTAGGTAGATGGCAAGAGCAGCACTGTCTTTTCCACCAGATATACCTAACACGTGTCTTACTTCACTCATTTCAATTTCTTTTTAAGGATTGCTATCAGTGCAGCAACGTCGAGCGAGTTGTCACCACTCAAAATAGACTCCAGTTTGTTTTCAAGGCTGTTGACCTCTTGACGCATTGCTTCGGAAAGAATGACTTGCGTAGTTACAGCCTTACTCTTATTCTGTGTGATATGCAGTCTTATGACATCCTCACTTGCAGTCTTGTGCATCTCCACATAGTCATCCAGTTGAAACAGCATATCTTTCAATGTAGCCAGCAGGAACGATTTATCTGTGTCGCGTATTTCTGTCAAAGGCTTGTTGAGGGCAACGTATGACACCGCTTCAATCCATGTGGTCTTGTCATCATAGTTGCCAACAAGCCGGGTTTGAAAGTTACGCATATTTACAGGCATCAATTCCGTTTTAACCGACTTATATCGTTCTGCTATCAGATGATGATAGTCAGAGAAACCGACTTCTTCAAGTCGCAGTGTTTTAAGCAAATATTGCTCGATATTGCCAACCAATTCAGAGTAGCAGTTGCGGAGTTCGCGGATAGCCTCTTGTATGACAGCAACAAAGCTCTCAATGGCTTCTGGGTTTTGGCTAAGTGTAATTTCCTTAAAGCCCAACTCATCCGGCAACACCTCAAAGAATGTTTTCTCTGGGTCGGTCGCCTTTGCTATGACATCGCGGAACTTACGAGCATTGGGCGAAATATCCTTCGTACGTCGAGCATAGCTATTCAACTTCTTATAGAAGGTGAGGAACGGACGAATCGTTTCGATAAACGATTGAGTCGAGAGTTCTGAGCTGCCCATATTGATAGCCTCTCTATATTTGTCGAAAAATGTACGGCGGACACCGTCAACAGCAAAGGCCTTAATGAGAAAACCATTGGGTGAGCGCAGTATAAGGTCAAGCACCTCCTTGTTGATGTAAGGTACATAGGTCCCATCGCTGTTATAGAGCGCGAAATCATCTCGTTTAATAATCAGATATGTGGGAATCCAACAATAGAGCAACCCCTGCTTCAGACGAAAAGGTGCAGCCTCTAACAGAGTGAAGAGTTCTCCCAACTTATGCGGTTTGCCGATAGTGGAGCGCAGGAAGTTCTCACAAGCGTCCCAAAGTGGTTGGAATGAAGGTTCGGTCGGTGAGCCCAGTCCGGCAGTCGTATGAATACCTGTATTCTTGAGAAGTGTGAGATATAGTGATTTCTCGGGTGGGTACTTATCCTTCTCAAAGCCAAGGTATGGCTCGGAAGAGTGGTCAAGCAATGCCTGCAAATACGACTGGCGGGCAAGTGACATATTACCAGTGGGGCGGTGCTTGTTAATGAGCTCGAAACGATAGATTGGAGTGGCATAATAGACAGAATCACATATGGTAGAAAGTTGCTGTGCGAGCATCTTACGCGATGTGATTGACGCAAGAATTTTACCGTTAAAAATCCACGTCACGTTGTCAGAGAAGAGGCTCTCCATAATGTTTTTGTTCAACATTGACTTTTCGTGAACCAGCAGGTTAGCTATCTCTCGGTTGGCTACTTTGTCGTTCTCGTCGGCCACGTAATAGTCGCGCACCCAATGGAGTTTGTCTATCTCAAAGAGATGGTCAGCGATTTCGGTTGTGTTCTCAAAAATGCAATAGAGGATGGCTTTACCATTTATGTCCGTGCAAGCAGCTTTGACAGCAACAAGGTCCTCCTGACGGGGCAGTATTACATTGATAACCCCGTCGGTCTCGCCACTGACGATGTATTCAATAGGCGAAGAGGTGAGACAGTACTGGAAGTATCGTGGCGTGCCAGTGCGAAAATAGTGCGCATTGGCAAGTGCTATCTTGTCGTCGAAGTATTCACACACCTTTTCTGCTATAACATCGGGACGCTTGCATTCGCGAGCAGCCTCATAAAGCCCTGCTTCCAAATCTACATCGGTTCCCTCAAAGAGGATATATTTGGACTTGTATTTAGCGAAACGCAGTATCTGGTTCTTTTCGAGGAGGTCTATCACCGAGCCCACTTGACAAACGTCCATAGCATAGCTAGCATAGACTATCAGAAACTGCTTGTCGATGCTAGCAGCAGACGAGGCAAAGATGTTCAGAAGGCCGACGGCCTTAACAATCTTGATGGCATCGGTTATGGTTGTGGCATCTGCATTGAGTCCCTCTGTTCTTTCGATGGCAATCTTGATAGCCGACCAATTCGCCGAGTCTTCGTGAGCCTCTTGCAAATAAGAGTAAAAATTGTAAACAATATAATCATGGACGTCGGCAAGACTATACAAACGATTGATTGAAGCTTCAAAATCGTTGACAGTCCCCTCACCGCGCGTCTCCAAGAATGTGAACAAGGTACGCTCATTCTGGCCATATCTCTGATTAGCTTGGGTAAAAACGTAAGCCGAGACAATATCCATTGGATAGAGAGCACGGGCAACGTTAGCATCAAGTGTGCTGGCGGCAAACTTAGAAGCGACAGCTAAGTTGTAAATCTTGTCTGTGTTGAGTGTTGGCTTTTTATCAGCCGAAGATATATGAGTGGCGGTAAGGTTGAGAAGTTGCTCTATCGGTTCAGCAAAGACGATATCCTGAATGCGACCTTTTACCTTCGTCCATTCCTGTTTCTGCTCTGCTTTCAATCCCTTGGCGTAGGCTCCAAAACCTTGGTGCAGCGTTGTAAGGAAGAGAATGTTCTTACTTGTGTCATTTACATACTCGCAGAACTTCTGTAAAAAGTACATTTCTTTTTCAGGATTGTTCTTGGCTGCATGTTCAAGCACTTTACCGAACTCGTCAATAACAATAACTAAGAATTGATTTGTTTTCTGAAGTCTGTTATAGTGGTTGTCCAGCACAGAGATAACGTTCTTACTTTCTGCATTAAGATGTGACGCAAGTAGATTCGCCAACGATGTGTAGTCGCCAACGATGTTTATAAACGAGAATTGCTCAAAACTATTGAATTGACCACGTTGGCTCAGTAAGACATTTTTTCCAACAGTCTTTCCACACAGGCAGTTTTCCAAGGCGAGGATGAAGCTGGATTTGCCAGTGCCATACGAGCCGATGAGGCAAAACGAATGAATGCCACTGGCAAAGTGATTGATAATTTTGCCAATGGTCTGGCGAGCATTGGCAGTGACGATATAGTGGGGTGTCTTGCCAAAGTCACGCTCTATGTTGATTGAAGTAGTGAAACTCATGTTGCTTGATAATACTTGTTGAGAACCTGCCACTTGTCTATCCGCTCTTTCATGGTGAAGAGTTGCTCACCGGCAGTATTGCAGAAGGTTATATGGGGGTCGATAGTGTGCAGTTGGTCGAAAACGTCATATAGTTCATTGACTGACATACCGAAGATATTGGCAAGTCGCAGCAATACCTCGAACTCTATCACTTGCTGTTTGCCCTGCGTGATGTCGAGTACGGCGAAGAGGAAAACGAGCGGCTCCATCTTGGCGCGAGCGGAACAGTTGAAGGTATAATCCTCGTGGCCAGTTTTGCCTATCAGTTTGAGGTCAATTAGCAGTGCAGAGAAGTCATCGCACGCCTTGATAGAGTCGGGCGTAACATAATTCTTTAGCATCGTGTCAATGTCACGCCAAACTGTCTTCTCGTTGTAGGGTGTGCTGTCAAAACATTTGTCGGCAAACATCCGTCTTACTGCATTTGCCAAATCTGCTTTCGTGAATTCTTTGCGTGTTTTGTTGTACTCGGTGAAAACGATGTTGTAGAGTGTTGCTACTCGTGATGTCACGAGCATATAGTGTAGCAGCCATAGCGTGGTCGTGTCTTCGATGTAAGGGTCTGCGCCGTTGTCATCAAGAAGATATTTACCTATCTCGGTCGGCACACCATTGTCGTTAGTGATGCCGAAAGCCCTCAACCAATAGCGTATTGAGGCTACCATATTCTTGCCCACACCAAGTTCTACAACAGCGTAATCGTCTGTGAACGACAATCCCGCTTTAACGTAGTCATATCCTTTTTTCAACCACAAGCCCTTGCATTGAAAGGACTCATGACCAGAGAATGCATACTTCATAATTACTCTTTTGATGGGGTTAGTAAACATCTAACGTCAATATTAAGAACTGCTGCAATGTCATACAACTGTTGAACAGAAGGCTGCGTGTGATTGGTTGTCCAAGGAGAAACCGTATTCTCACTTTTTCCCAACTCCGTAGCCAGCCATTTGCAGGTTCTTCGCAGTTCCGCCAAGACGACCTTTATGCGATTCATCACCATATTTCGGTTATTAATACTCTTATAAATGGTTTATTTCATCACAAAGGTAGGAATTTTATTTGAAATACGGCTAAAATGGTTTTTATTGCTTGGTTAAATATTTATTGCACGGTTTACATACTAAATGACGATTTTGCACTAAAAGCACTTCCCGTTCGACGCAACGAATTATTTTGATGTGTGTTTAATTTCAGTAAACAAGCAAACGGGACATATACAACAAATCACGGCAGGGTATAATATACCTACAGTGAATATCTATAAATATCTTACTCTTTGACTGTTGATGTAAACTGCGAAATCACGATTAGTCAAAAACAAATATCAAACAAGAACCCTCCATATAAAGCTACGCACGCTATCTCTCTTCGAACTTCTGCACATATAATGCAACTGTAAAATAAATCATTTAATCAGAAGTCCATCTATCATCAAGAGATAGCCGATAAATTATTGAATTTGACTATTTGTAAAGGCTTGTTTTGAAGGTTTGTTAACTTTTGTTAATTAATTTTTACTAGTTTTAATTATCATGTAGTCATTTGTAAAAACAAGCATAACATGCATGTTGAACAGAAAAAGGAATAGTTGCTTTTATTTTTTTATTAAAGAGTTAAAAGGCATTCTAAAAGAAGCAGGTAACGATAAAGTAGCGGAAGTTCAGCTACGGATTGCATTGTTCTGCATAATTTCAAATATCTCTCTGACACAAAGGTAAGCAATGTATTTGAAGGTTACAAGTTAATCAGAGGATATTTTGAGTGGGGGCGATAAAAATTATCGTCCCCATTTATGTCTGAATATTTATCTTTTTAAACCTCGTTTGTGAATACCCTTTTTTACCACTGACCGAGGTTCCTGTTCCTTCAAGGGAAGCGGAAAAGATTCAAAAACTTTATTCTGGATTTTGGTCATATCGACCAATCTTCTTTCAATAAGTTTCCAATCGAATTTACAGTTCAGCATAACAATATCCTCTTCAAAGTCTATGTCATCAAAGTAAGTAATGGCCTTGAAGGGTCTGATGACATTCGATCCGGGGAACTTGCGCTCATATAATCTCAACATCGAGCCGAAGGGGAAACGGGTGGAAAGAAAAGCTATGTCAATGAAATCTTTCAGCCGTGAACCATTGTCAGCGATGGCGGAAAGTTTCATAGCGATGATGTCCTCCATGCTATACAATCTTATTCCGGATTCGGTATAAGGCTTCTCAAGATAATCATAAGAATGGGTAATACAATCTATCTTAACACCATCTATGGTGCCTTTCAATGTATTCTTTTCCATGAAATCAGAACGAAAACCATATTTATCCCGGAGGAATGTTTCCATTTTCTTCGCATCAAACGGTTTCGGTGTGAAAAGATCCAAATCAACACTAATCCTGTGCCCTAAATACAGAGCCAGGGATGTTCCGCCCGCCAGATTAAAATCCACCATGGCAGCTTCCGCTTCCAGTTTCTTTAGGAGTTCAAGAGTTGGTCCCGCAACAGTTTCCGTGTGTAACATTTCAAATCCTCTTTTTTAAGATCAAAGACGACACAAACAAAATTCATGTCCCGTGCGGACAAGCAGGGAACTTCCTTTATTATTTCCCTGAATCCTTCTATGCCGCCATATAATTTGAACGCTGCATAAAAATCTTTCAGCCATCCTCTCTCAATGATACGCTGGACCACAATCTTTCTTGATTTCCACCAATCAAAATGGGACAAGTCATATTCCCAAAGTAATGAAGGGGAGATTGAGGTATCGCCCGTGTATGTTTTATATTCATCAAATATAGTCATTCCTTATCCTTATTTATGCACTTACAAATTTACTGTATTTTACCCGAAGATGCAATTTATCAGGAGGTTTTTATTGTTTTTTCCCTTTTCCGGAAAAGACTTTCTTTATTGCAATAACCGGATGCCGGATAGCAATATGTAATCACCCTGTTATTCCATGCTTCGTACAAAAAAAACACTAAAAAACTCCATTGATACAAAGCGTGTTACAAATAAAATATGGGGCTGGCGGTTACCGTCAGCCCTATTTTTTCATGCCCGTTTTTTAAAACTTTGCAGCCGAAGATAAGATAAACAACTCACTCAAACAAAGGAATATCCGTATGGAAGAGAACAGCAATGACATCGAAAAGCTCAAAGCGATGATCAAAGAGAACTTTGAGGAACAACGAAAGCTGATTGCCAGGCTCGAAACGGCACTGGAAGCGGTCACCAGCTTCAATGGTAAACAGATGCTGGACAGCCGGGACATGCGCCTGATGCTGAAAGTCTGCGACCGGACCCTGATCCGCTGGCGCAACTCCGGCAAACTGCCTTATTTCAAACTCTGTGGCAAGATTTACTTCTGGGCCTCGGACGTACACAAGTTCCTGAGGGAAGAATGCCGGAACGAGGATTTTATGTCTGATTCTATTAACTCGTAAATAAAGAATTCACATGGAAAATCAAAGTAAAGTAATCGTCATTGAACGAAACAAATTTGCGGCACTTGTCAAATCACACCGCAAATGTATCCAGATGCTGGACATCCTGACCTACATCTATACCGTCAAGCAAATAAGCCTGACCTTGACCTTGCAGGAAATATGCGAAGTGTTGCAGATGACTCCCGAAGAAGTGGAGATACAGCGACAGAAAGGATACATCCGCTTCACGACACATAAAGGAATGACCGTCTATGAAATTACCGACCTGCTCCGGCTGAAGAACATGCTGGAAATGGGAAGCGTCTACCGCAAGATCGACGCGAAAACCATGAATATCGAACCTTTAAATAATGAATAGCGATGAAAGAAAAACAGAAAGAAAAGAAAGGACGGAAGCCTCTGGTACACGCTTCCCTGTTCAGTGGATTCGGCGCTCCCGACCTGGCCGCCGAATGAATGGGATGGCAGAACGCTTTCCACTGCGAGATTGATCCGTTCTGCAACCGGATTTTGAATTATTGGTTTCCTGACGCCCAAAGCTATACGGACATTACCACGACCGATTTTCGGAACTGGAGAGGGAAGGTCAATGTCCTTACAGGCGGATTCCCTTGCTTTGACGGAGATACGCTGGTTCTCACTTCCAAAGGGTTGAAACCGATCAGGGAGATAAGAACCGGGGATGATATCCTGACAAAGGAAGGACGGTTCAGAAAGTGCAACGCCGTCATGAAGAGCCATAAAAGGAGTATTATCCGTCTCGAAGCCCAAGGCCTTTGGGAGCCGGTCATCACCACGGACAACCATCCGTTCTGGATATCTGACCGGCAAGGCCGGTGCATATGGAAGAAAGCCGGGGAAATAGTGAAAGGGGATCGGATAGCATACCGGTGCATCGAAGGCACTGATACCTCTTTTACCCCCGCTTTCTGAAGGATGGTCGGGCGTTTTCTCGGAGACGGGTGAATCCTTGACGGCAAACGGAAAAGTAACATACCGGCAGGATACAGAGGTTCACGGATAAACTCATTCAACCATAAAGTGGTCATCTGTTGTGGAAAGAAAGCAAAATCCGAATTGGAGGAACTGATACGGGATGCAGGATATATCCCTGCCATTTCAGAGGAACGGTCCACTTTCAGGTTTATCATTTGTAACCGGGAACTGTGTTCCTTCTTGAAAGGATTCGGACGTTATGCCATCGGGAAAAAACTCTCCGGCCAATGTTTCAATCTGGAACATGAACGGAAAAAGGCATTGTATGAGGGTTATTTCTCTGCGGACGGCTACGCAGGCAAAAACGGAGCCATGCAAACGACAACAATCAGTGCGGAGCTTGCAGCCGGGATAGCCCAAATAGCGAGGGATGTATTCCACCGCCCCGTTTCCATATCGAAAAAGAACCCGGAACGCATTTGCGTAATCGATGGCAGGCAAGTCAATGGGCATCCGTTATATTGTGTGACTGTCAGCCCGAATGAAAGATACGGATATTATAAAGATGGATTTATATGGTGCCTTGTAAAAAACATAGAACATAGATATGAAAGAAGAACAGTATTCAACATCGGAGTCAAGACGGACGAAACCTATACGGCAAACGGAATCGTTGTCCATAACTGCCAGCCTTTCTCCGTCGCAGGCCAAAGAAAGGGAGCGGAGGACAACCGCTATCTCTGGCCTCATATGCTCCGGGCCATACATGAAGTCAGGCCCGATTGGGTCATTGGTGAGAACGTTGCTGGCATCCTCACGATGGTACAGCCCGGCCAGGAGACTGAAGTGGGAAGTCAATCCACTCTATTCTCAGAGAGTGAGCCTGTATTTAAAAGACGGCAGCAATATGTCGTTGAAACCATTTGCCTTGATCTTGAACGTGAAGGATATTCCGTCCAGCCGGTACTTATACTGGCTTGTTCCGTCGGAGCTCCCCACCGCCGGGACCGGATATGGTTTATTGCCCACCGTAACGGCCCAGGATTACAAGCAGAGAGGGCCGAACAGCAGCCAGCAGGGACTGCCGGAGATCATCCGTGCGATGCTTCTTCCTACTCCGCTGGCTACGGAAATACACCATCCGGAGAGGGTCCACAAATGGAGGCGGGCCCATGCGCCATCCCTGCACAGCCAGCTCAATGGGGAAAAGAAGCCCAACGGCCTGAGCGACTTTCTGGACTTTTACGGGATGCTGCTGCCCACTCCGGTAGCCAGCGATGCCGGTGTGGGGGCTGTAATGGGGAAAAACGACAGGATTATTGTGACACCGAAAGGGAAGATACGGAAGATCAATCAGAAAGGGCATGTCTGGAGTGTAGGGCTTGGAAGGATGGCCGAACTTCTGCCCACGCCGACGGCGAGGGATTGGAAGGGTGCGGCAAGCTTGGGGAGTCTGGAGAAGAGAGGCCGGATACCGGAAAAGAACAGCCTTCCCGATTTCTTCGCCCGGACTGGAAAGAGTTTCCAACTCAACCCCCTGTTTGTAGCCGAGATGATGGGTTTTCCGCCAGGTTGGACGGTATTACCTTTTCTCAGTGAAGAGAAAAATCCATCAAAGGATACGGAAACGCCATCGTCCCCCAGGTAGTCTACGAGATATTCAAAGCAATAGAAGAAACCTATAAATTGAACAGTCATGAATAAAATATCAATATTTGAACATCCTGAGTTCGGACGTATCCGGACACTGGATATTGACGGGAAAATATGGTTCTGCGCATCCGACGTTGCCTCCGCACTCGGCTATGCCAATCCGAGGGATGCCGTTGCAAGACACTGTAAACCAATGGGCGTCGCGATTTACGACACCCCTACACGCAGTGCCGTACAGAAGATAAAATACATCAATGAAGGGAATGTGTACCGCCTGATCGCCGGCAGCAAGCTGCCTGCTGCCGAAAAATTCGAAAGCTGGATATTTGATGAACTGGTTCCCGGAACACTGAAAAACGGCGGTTATATCCTGCGAAAGAGCGGCGAAACGGACAATGAACTGCTGGCACGTGCCGTGTTGCTTGCACAGGGCAAAATCAAGGCCCGTGACGAGCATATCGGCAAATTGCAGCAGGCAAACAACCTTGCCTTTCTGAAGCTGAAATTACAGGCCCCTAAAGTCGCTTATTATGACAAGGTGTTGCAATCCCAAAGCACCTATACGGCTACCCAGATAGCCAAAGAACTGGGCATGAGTGCCAGCGCATTGAACAGGCGGGTGAAAAGGGGGGGGATCCCGTTCCGCCAGGACCACGGTT
>OBZR01000503.1_pt1 | contig 22693 bp, 10 predicted proteins | sample 1495541 | NCBI WGS metagenome assembly OBZR01 (sample SAMEA2580240, study PRJEB22360) | human gut metagenome | biome: human gut; feature: human-associated habitat; material: faeces | place: Denmark | collected 2008/2010 | reverse complement strand
TCCTTAGGTGGTAACACTGGTTCTACTGATGAAAAATCCTTGAGCACAGGCGATGTGAAATTCAATATTAAAGGGCAAAACGGTATCGTTACTGAAGCTAATGGTGATGATGTAACTGTTAAGTTAGATGATGATACTGCAAACAAAATCAACAATGCAGCAAATACTGATTTGAGCAACTTAACAGATGCTGGTAAACAACAAGTTAAAGATTTATCCGCATGGAATGTAGTGGCTAACAATGGTACTGCTGAAAAAGTTGAAGGTGGTAATACCGTTAAATTTATCGATGGTGATAACATCTCCATTACTCAAAATGGTAAAGACTTCACAATTGCTACTAAGAAAGATGTTACTTTCGATACTGTAACTGCAAATGATACAATTACAGCTCCAAAAGTAAAAGCAACTGATGGTGTAGAAACTCCAGAAGTAACAGGCTTGACTAATAAAACTTGGGTACCAGGTCAAACACAACCTGTAAGTGGTCGTGCAGCAACTGAAGATCAATTGAAAGCCGTTGATGACCAAGTAGAAGCAAACAAAGCTAACATCACTAAAAATGCTGGTGATATTGCAGCAAACAAAGCTCAAATCGATAAAAATACAGAAGCAATCGGTCGTAAGATTTCCTTAGGTGGTAACACTGGTTCTACTGATGAAAAATCCTTGAGCACAGGCGATGTGAAATTTAACATCAAAGGCGAAAACGGCTTAACAACGGTAGCTAATGGTGAAGATGTAACTGTTAAAATCGATGATGCAACAAAAGCTAAAATCGATAATGCAGCAAACCAAGACTTGAGCAACTTAACACCTGCTGGTAAACAACAAGTTAAAGATCTATCTGCATGGAATGTAACTGCAGCTGGCGGTACTGTAGAAAAAGTACAAGGTGGCGATACTGTTAAATTCCAAGCTGGTGATAACCTTGAAGTTAAACAAGACGGTACTACTTTCACATATAGCCTAGCTAAAGACGTGAAAGGTCTTAACAGTGTAACTGTAGGTGATGAAAATGGTCCATCCACTAAGATTACTCCTGCTGGTACAACTGTAAAAGATGCAGCTGGTAACGCTACAACAGTTAATGGTGCAGGTATGACTATTAATCCTGCAAACTCTGCAGCTAGCCCTGTATCTCTTACTGTAGATGGCTTGAACAATGGTGGCAACCAAATTCATGGCGTAGCACCTGGTACAGCTGATACAGATGCAGTAAACGTTAGCCAATTGAAAGAAACTAAAGCTGGTTTACAACAAGCTATTAACAATGTAGGCGTTGAAACACAACGTGTTGGTGCTCATGCGGCAGCTATGGCAGCGTTGAAACCAATCCAATACGATCCATTGGAACCAACACAAATCATGGCTGGTATTGGTAACTACCGTGGTGAAACAGCTGGTGCAATCGGTCTTGCCCATTACAAAACTGAAGATACTATGTTCAATATTGGTGTTACACTTGGATCTAGCCATAACATGATTAATGCTGGTGTAACTCATAAATTTGGTGGTAGCCGTGATAGAAAAGATGCGATTCCAGAACGTTATAAAGCTGGTCCTATTAGCTCTATCTACGTAATGCAAGATGAAGTAAGTCACTTGCGTTCCCAAAATGAAGAGTACAAATCCAAGCTTGAACAACAACAATCTGAAATTGATGCATTGAAAGCAGCAGTTAACCAATTGTTGACAAATAAAGCATAATCATATTGTACATATAGTTAGAACTATGTATATCCCGTGAATGGATATGTAAAACTAGAAAGAGCCTTCCTCGAAAGAGGAGGCTCTTTTTAGTATGAAAACAAAAATAGTTTATTAAAGCTATATCTGAAAAATAAAATAGTCTGAAAATTCTAATTTAATGATTAATAAAATTATCAATAAAACTGTATATAAGGAATAATTTATGAATATTTTTAGACGATGATTAATTTTGTAATGAAATCTAATATTCTTTTTATTCTCAATTAGAAGCATAAAAATTCATATAATATGCAATTTATTAAGGTGAATTATAAATGAATTATGATAATACTGCGTGTTTAAGTATACTCTATGCATAATTGAGATAATAGTAAATATCCAAAAAATACACTTTTAAATTGAGAAAATTAGATAAATTATGGTAAAATTAAAGATAGGTTTTATAAATGAAAGTCTGTGTAGCTTTCATTATTTCCAGACTGAGAGAAGTGTGGAACATATAATTCATATAGTTGAGGGTTAGTAATTTAAAGAAGGAAAACGTATGAATAAGATATTTAAAGTCATTTGGTCTAAGTCTAAACAGTGCTACGTTGTAGTATCTGAAATGGCAAAAAATAAAACAGGGAAAAAGAAAATCGTAGTAGCTAGTATCTTAGCTGCCTTGGCAATGCAAGTTGGTGTAGTTGATGTATCTGCAGCAGATAGATCAACTGGGACACTAGAAGGTGGTACTGTAGGCGTAACAGGCTTAACTAATGGCCTTGCCATCGGTAATGAAGCTCAATCTGGTAGCAATCAATCTATCGCTATTGGGTATAAAAGTAATGCAACAGCACCAGAAGTAACTCCTGCTGCTTTACCTGCAACCGCAGTTGGTGCTGGTGCTAAGGCAAACGGTTATTCTACAGTTGCATTGGGGCTATCAGCTAAAGCAGAAGCTGATAGTGCTACAGCGTTAGGCTCTAAGACTAGTGCTACTGGTGATAGGTCTGTAGCTGTTGGTATTAGTGCTGAAGCTAAAGGTAGATATGCGAGTACTTTAGGTGCTGAGGCTAGCGCTGTTGGTAATGCCACAGCGGTAGGGGCTAAATCCATTGCGTCTCAGGATGCTGCTGTAGCAGTTGGTACTGATTCTAAGGCTACAGGTAACTATGCAAGTGCACTGGGAGCTGATGCAACAGCTTCTGGTAATGATTCTACCGCATTTGGTCATGGTACTGTAGCATCTGGTGCATCTTCTACTGCATTGGGCTCTAGAGCAAAGACTGGAGCTGTTGCTGGTGTAGGTATCGGTATGTTAGCCAATGCGACTAATCAATATGGTGTCGCTATTGGGGGCGAAAGCTCTTCCACTGCAGATAATAGTATTGCTATTGGTAGAAAAAGTTCTGCCACAGGCGAGAATGGTATAGCTATCGGTACTTTTACCACTTCAAAAGGTGCAAATGGTGTTGCTGTTGGTACTAATGGAACTAAGGCTGATTTAGGCGGTGTCGCAGTTGGTCAAGCTGCTCAGTCGATTGCATTTAACAGTGTTGCTACTGGTATGAATGTAACTGCTAAAGGTGCTAACTCTGTGGCGTTAGGTGCTAGTGCTACAGCTAATGATGATGGAACTATTGCCATTGGTTCTTATGGACCTACTCCAACGACTGCTACAGGTAATAAAGCTCTTGCAATCGGCTCCGCAACGACAGCTAATGGTCTAGAATCAATTGCCATAGGTAGTCGCGTTAACTCCACATCTCAACATTCTATTGCTATTGGTACTGCATCTAATGCAAGTGCAGTTAAATCTGTTGCTATTGGTCCTGATTCTAGAGCTACCGTTGATGGTGGCGTTGCTTTAGGGCGTGATTCCGTTGCTAGTATAGAAGGCGGTATTACTAATAAAGGTTATAATCCTAATACAAACCGTACAGATAATTATTCTGGTTTAACTGGCAATGTACTTACTAGTACAACTGGTGCGGTTTCTATTGGTAATGGTACTACTGTAACACGTCAACTTACAGGCCTCGCAGCGGGTACAAGAGATACAGATGCAGTTAACGTAGCCCAATTAAAGAGTGTTAACCTTGCGTTCTCTGGTAATGTAAATACTGGCAATGTGAATATTGCAAATAGTACATTAGGACTTAAGGGCGATAATACATATATTACAACAGCTGCCAACGGTCAAAATCTTACAATTTCTGGCAAAACACAAAATATTGATGTCACAAATGGTCAAGCTTCTGCAAATGCTACAGGCATGGCTGATTCTAAGAATGTAGCAGATGCTATCAATAAAGCTATTTCTGCCAATGCATATCATTGGAAATTAGCTGCTGACAATACTTCTACAGCTCCTGAAGTAATCAATAAATCAGATACTGTAATCTTTGGTGGGGACAATAATATTACAGTAACTCGTAGTGGCAAAAAAATTACTACTTCTTTGAATAAGGCGATTACTGTAGATACTGTGAAAGCTAATAATTCCGTTACGGTTTCTTCTGGTGGCAATCAAATTACTCTAGATGGTACAAATGGTTCTGTAAAAGGTAGAAACTTTACTGGCGATTCATTTAAAGCCGGTGATAATGTATTGAGTAATACAACGCTTCAAATTGGTCCGACTACTGGTGGTAATAATGTGACCATAACTCGTGATGGTTTAACTGCAAAAACTGCTACGAAAACTGTTAAGTTTGGTACAGATGCTATTAGTGCAGGGGGTCAACAAATTACCAATGTTTCTAGCGGTGGTAACGTAGGTACTAATGCAGCCAATATTACAGATGTAAAGAATGCTGTAGCTGCTGTTACATTAAACCTAGATACAAATTCTAAAACTGGTACTGTTAAGCTTAGTGAAAGTCCATTAAAAGTAATTGGTGCTAATGGTATTAGAACTGATTTAGTGGGTACGAATAATGGTAGTCTTGTTGTTGGTCTAGACAAGAATACGGTAAATGCTACGACTAAAGGTATTGGTTTAACCGGTGATACAGGATCTACAGGTCTTAAGTATCTTAAAGATGGTGACGCAACCTTTAAAGTGGCTGGTGATGGCGATCTAGTTACTACTAAGGCCTCTGCTACAGGTGTACAAGTAGCTGTTGATGCAGCAAAAGTAAAAGACTTAGCTGTAGGAGCAGTAACTGTTAGCAAGGCTAATACGGCAGATAATCCTATTACAATTACACCAACATCAGGTACAAATACTAAGGACTATGCTATTGGTATCGATACTACAAAATTAGCTAATCAAACACAATTGACATACAAAGCTAATGGTGCCAATGCAAATAAAGTATCCTTGGCGAATGGATTAAACTTTACAAATGGTACTTTCACAACAGCAACTGTAGGTACAAATGGCACTGTAACAATTTCTACTGCTACTGAAACGATTACTAATGATGCTGATGGTAAAGCTAAAGTAAATAGCCCTACAGATGGGTTAGCGACTGCTAAAAATGTAGCAGATTCTATCAATAAAGCTGTAGATGGCTTGTCTCAAAATCTTACTGTTTCTGATGGCACTACAGACGGTACTGTAAATCTTAAGAATCAAAAACTTACTGTTTCCGGTACGAATGGTGTAACTACAACTGTAAATGGCCAAACTGTTACAGTAGGTCTTGATGCAGCTACAAAAACTAAAGTAGATAATGCGTCCACAGCAGTAGCTCGTAACATCTCTCTTGGTGCAGATAGCGGCACAGCATCTAGCCAATCCTTAAAAGATGGTGATGTGGCATTCAATGTAAAAGCTGCTACTGGTGATTTTATTTCTACGAAGATGAATGGCAACACTGTTGAAATTTCCACTAAACGTGCAGCTATTACTAGCGATGCCAATACAGGTGCAGCATCTGTAACAGGTGATGATGGTTTAGCAACATCTAAAAACGTAGCCGATGCTATCAATAAAGCAGCTGATGCAGCTAAAGCTGGTGCGGCATGGAATCTTACAACAAATTCCAGCACAACAGATAAAACAACTGTACAAGGTGGGGACACAGTAGATCTTATTAATGGCGATAATATCCTGATTACCCAAGATGGTACAGATAAAAAGAAAATTACTGTAGCTACGAAGAAAGATCTTACAGTAGATTCTATTACTGCTGGTAACACAGTAATGAATACATCTGGCTTAACAAATGGTACGACTGCAATTACAGGTACTGGTATCACAACAGATAAAGTAACTGTAGGCGGTATCTCCATTGATAAAACTGATGGTATCAACGGAGGTAACAAAACAATTACTAATGTTGCTAGTGGCGGTACAACTGATACTAATGCAGCAAATATTGGTGATGTTAAGCAAGCTGTTGCTAACTTGTCCCAAAATTTAAATATTACAGATGGCACTAATAACGGTACTATTGATCTTAAAAACCAAAAACTTAATGTAGCTGGTGCTAATGGTGTGACTGCAACTGTAAATGGTCAAACTGTTACTGTTGGTTTAGATGCAGATACTAAAACTAAAGTTGATAATTCTTCTAATGCAGTAGCTCGTAATATTTCTCTTGGTGCAGATAGTGGTACAGCATCTAGTCAATCCTTAAAAGATGGTGATGTAGCATTTAATGTAAAAGGTGCTACTGGTGATTTCATTTCTACGAAGATGAATGGCGACACTGTAGAAGTTTCTACAAAACGTTCCACTATCAACAGCGATGCTGCAGGTACTGCCTCTATTACCGGTGATGATGGCTTAGCAACTGCTAAGAACGTGGCTGATGCTATTAACAAAGCTGCTACTACAGCAAGAGCAGGTGCAGCGTGGAATCTATCTGCTAATGGTGAGACACCAACTACTGTAGCCGGTGGTGATACTGTAGACTTTGCTGGTGATGACAATATTACAGTTACACAAACCGGTAAAAATATTGCTACCACATTAAACAAAGACCTTAAGAAAATGAACACTATTTCCTTTGAAAATGGTCTAGGTGAAACAATCAAGTTCGATGCTGTAAATTCTAGTGGTACATTTACATCTCCTGGTGAAGGCGCTTATACCAAAATTAATCACGATGGGTTAAAAATTAATAATGGTGTAGCTGAAGATCAACCTAATACGGCAAATACTTATTTAAATGTTGGTTCGCTATCTTTACAATCGGGGCCTAATAGTAGTGCTCTTACATCTAAATCTCTCTTATTTAGTGATGAAGATGGTAATAATGCGGAAGGCGGCGCAACAGGTATGGCCTTCCAAAATGCAGCAGGTAAAACAATCCAATTTACTCTTGATGAAATTAACGCTGGTGGCAACAAAATTAAAGAGGTTGCTGAAGGTACAGATGATACTGATGCGGTAAATGTAAAACAGTTGAAAGATACTGTAGCGAGCCAAACGTTAACATACCGTGCTAATAGCGCAGCTGATACAGATGCTAAGTCCGTTAAATTGTCTAAAGGTTTAGACTTTGTAGATGGCACAATGACTAAAGCTACTGTAGATAATGATGGTAAGGTAACATTTGATATTAACGATGATACTAAGACTAAGATCAACGATTCTGCGGCGGCTGTAAACCGTAAGGTTTCCCTTGGTGCAGATAGTGGCACAACCTCTAGCCAATCTTTAAAAGATGGTGATGTAGCATTCAATGTAAAAGGTACTACTGGTGATTTCATTTCTACGAAGATGAATGGCGATACTGTAGAGGTGTCTACAAAACGTGCTACTATTGATAGCAATGCCACTACAGGTGCAGCATCTGTAACAGGTGATGATGGCTTAGCAACAGCTAAAAATGTAGCAGATGCTATTAATAAGGCTGCTAAAGCAAGCACTGATGCTATTAACTTGAAATTTGCTGGCGATACTAATACATCTGCCGGTGTAGTAAATCTTAAAGATGATACATTGGGCATCAAAGGTGACGGTAAATACGTAACAACTGATGCAGATGGTAAAAACTTAACTGTAAAAGTATCTGAAGCAGAGGTTAAGAAATCTGCTGTAAGTGCAGTTACAGTAAGTACTGATACAACTGATGCGGATAATCCGTTGACTGTTACAGGTACTCCAAGTGCAGATGGTACAACTAAGGATTACAAGGTAACTATTGACGGTACTAAAGTTGCTACGAAGACTAAATTGTCTTATAAAGCAAATGATGGTACAGCTAAACAAGTATCCTTGGCTGATGGCTTGAACTTTAAAGATGGCACGTTAACAACTGCTACTATCGATAATGCAGGCGTTGTTAAATATGATGTAAAAACAGCGGCTATTACAGCTGGTACAGATGGCACTATTACAGGCCCTGCTACTGATGGTGTGGCAACAGCTAAGAATGTAGCAGATGCTATTAATGCAGCTAAAAAAGCATCTAAAACAGAAATCACTGCTAATGATGATGAAGCAGCTAACGCAACAACTGGTAATGTAAAATTAACATCTACAACTGCTGCAGATGGTCATACAGTATATAATGTAAAACTTAATGATAGATTGACATTTGGTACTGGTGCTAATGCTATTGTTATTGATGGTACAGCTGGTAAAGCTACTATTGGTAGTGCAGCTATTGATGGTGTAAATAATACAATTACAACAGGTGGTAATAAGGCGGTAACGTTAGATGGTACTACTGGTACTATTACAGGTAAAGCTGCTAATATTGGTGGCGTTACAGTAGATGGTACCAATAACCATGTAACAGGACTCGCTAATACGACTTGGGATGGTAATGCTGTATCTGGCCGTGCTGCTACCGAAGATCAATTGAAAGTAGTAGCTGATGCTGCAGCTAACCAAACATGGCAAATTACAGCCGATAAGGATGCTGCTACATCTGGTAAACAAACTGGTACTAAATCAGATGCCAAAGTAGGTAAAGACGCAAAGGTTACTATGATTGCTGGTGAAAATATCACCATCAACCAAAATGAGCGTGACTTCACATATTCCTTGAATAAAGACCTTGTGAACATGAACTCTGCAAGCTTCAACGGTACCGGTAATAACACAACGGTTATCAATGGTGATTCTATTACACAAACTGCGGGTACTCAAACCAATACATCTACTGCAGCTGGTAATACAGTAGCAGATGGTACTAAGTCTACAGCAACAACTGCAGATGGTACTAAGATTACGGATGGTACAAAAACAAATACTTCTACAGCAGATAGTACAGTTATCGATGATGGCAATGGTAATAACACAGCTCTTACTAAAGATGGTGTAACTATTACTACTGCAGGTAAAGATAATGTGTCCTTGACTGGGAACGGTCTAGACAATGGCAATAACAAAATTGTTAATGTTGCAGATGGCACAAATGATACTGATGCTGTCAATGTGCGTCAATTAGAGGCTAAAACTAAGGCTTCTACTACTGAATTAACTGCTAATGGTGGTGAAAGTGCGGGCAGCACTACAGGCAATATTGTATTGACTAAGAAAACTGCTGCTGATGGTCATATCATTTACGATAACAAGTTAAATGATAAGGTTACATTAGGCACGGACCCAACTAAGGCTGTAACTGTAGATGGTACAAATGGTACTATTAAAGCCGGTAAAGATGGTAATGCTGTAGCGATTAACGGTACGGATGGTACTATTAAAGCTGGTGATGGTACAAATGCTGTAGCCATCGATGGCAAAAATGGTTCTGTAAAAGCTGGCGATAAGATTGTTCTTGATGGTAAGGATGGCAAGGCTACAATTGGTACTGTAGGTATCGATGGTAAAGATGGCATTATTACTACAGGTGGTAATAATCCTGTTGCAGTAAATGGCAAAGATGGTGTTGTTACAGGATTAACTAACAAAACTTGGGATCCAAATAATATTGCATCTGGCCGTGCTGCTACGGAAGATCAAGTTAAATCCGCCGTTGAAAATGCTGGATGGAATGCAACTATTGGTACAGAAGGCTCTGGTATTAACAGCACACCAACTGCAACAGCTGAAAAAGTAAAAACTGATGAAACAGTTACTTTCAAAGCTGGCAATAATATGATGGTTAGCCAAGCAGGTAAAACAATTAGTTATGCAGTAAATCCTGAACTGAAGGATATGAAGTCTGCTACATTTAAAGATGCAGCAGGTAACACAACTGTCACAGATGGTAATGGCATAACAATTACACCAGGCAGTGCAAATCCTAACAATCCTAATGCAGGTCCTGTATCCTTGACTAAGGATGGCCTTAATAATGGTACCAATCAAATTAAAGGTGTAGCACCTGGTACAGATGATACTGATGCAGTTAATGTTAGTCAGTTGAAAGCATCTAATGCTAGAATCGGCGATGCTATTGGTCAAGTAGCCGGTGAGGTACAACGCGTAGGTGCGCATGCAGCAGCAATGGCAGCATTGAAACCAATTCAATATGACCCATTGGAACCAACTCAAGTGATGGCTGGTGTTGGTAACTATCGCGGTGAAACAGCAGCGGCCTTAGGTCTTGCACATTATACAAATGAAGATACAATGTTCAATGTTGGTGTATCTCTTGGTGCAAACCGCAACATGGTCAATGCAGGTGTAACTCACAAATTTGGCTCTAGCCCAGAAAAGAAAAATATTCCTGATCGTTACAAAGCAGGCCCTATTAGCTCTGTGTATGTAATGCAAGATGAAGTATCTAGTCTCAAAAAAGAAAATAGTGAACAAAAAACTGTTATCGCAGATCAAGCGGCTCGTCTCAATACGTTGGAAGCTGAAAATGAGCGTCAACGTCAAGAACTAGCTGAAACTAAACAAGGCTTAGAAGACTTGCGTGCAGCAGTTAGTCAATTATTGGCATCCAAAGGTTGATAGTTGATAATTAATTTCACAGAATAGACTGATATAATATTTTCTGAAAATTAAAAGAACCTCTTATATGTTGGGATACCTGGTAGGGTATATTCAAATACTATAAGAGGTTCTTTTGCAATTTTGATATATATTATTAAATAAAATCATTATATATGAATGACTTTTCATATATAATTGTGATATAATACAGAAGATATTGGGGCTAATAGATAGCTCAATCTTATACGATCTTGCATGAATAGGAGTTACTATGTTAGACCGCATACAACGATGGTTGTCCATTGATGCTATGTTGCCCGCTACAGAACGATTAGGTCCTGTAGGTACAACAAAGCAGATGTATGGCAATTATTTGAAAATAGCTTGGCCTGCTACATTACAAGGTTTGATGCTACAGTTTATGACAGCTATTGATTTAGCCATGGTAGGGGCCCTCGGTGCGTCTGCGCTTGCATCGGTAGGTATTATGGGGCAGCCAGAGATGGTGATGCTTATATTCTGTCGTGCCCTGTCGATTGCGGTAACGGCTATTATAGCTCGCCGCCACGGTGAAGATGAAGTTGATGGTATGAATGCTGTTCTTAAGCAGTCCATACTATTGAATTTCTTGATTTATGCACCTTTATTGGCAATATGTTTCTTTAATTTAGAGCATATCTTACGCTTTACAGGTGCTGAAGACGGTTATATAGAAACGGCTGTCTGGTATGGTCGTTTTGTTGTCATTAGTCTAATATTTCAATCCTTTAGTCAAATTGTAGGGGCCGCCCTTATTGGGTATGGCAATACTAAGGTTATTTTTAAGTCCAATGTAGTAGGTAATATTTTAAATACTATAATGAACTTCTTCTTGATTTATGGTATTGGTTTCTTTCCTGAACTCGGTGTCATGGGCGCCGGTGTTTCGACACTGATTAGTAGTGCCGTTATTGCTCTATTATTACTGCGTACGATTTCACAACATACTACAACGGGATTAACCTTGCGACATCCTTCAAAGTGGAAGTTTGAACGAACCGTTTTGCATACTATGTTCCACGTAGGCGGTAGCTCATTAGGGGAACAGTTTTTTGAACGATTTGGTATGTATACGTACACAATGATCGTTGCATCCTTAGGGGCGGTACCATTAGCAGCACACTATGTGTGTATGAATTTGATGGATATATTCTATTACTTTGCTATGGGACTTGGCTTTGCAGGGGCATCTCATACGGGACAGAGTCTTGGTCATAAACGACCAGATATTGCACGTGTTTATGGTAAAATCGGTGCCCGAATCGGACTGGTCGTGGGCCTTATAAGTGCTTTGATATTTATTGGCCCTGGTGATTTATTGGTACAGTTATATACACGTGAAAGTGAAGTCGTTACGTTAGCTGGTGCCTTAATGGGGCTTATGGCCATTGCGGCCTTTCCTCAAGCTTTACAGCAAGTATATTCCGGTGTACTAAAAGGAGCGGGGGATACATATTATATTATGAAATATTCCCTTGTTAGTGTAGCTATTATACGACCTATTATTACGTATCTATTGTGTATTACATTTGGCTTAGGCCTTTTAGGCGCATGGTTATCGTTGTGCTTCGATCAGTCTTTACGATTATGTTGTTCCTATTTCCGATTTGTTCGAGGTACATGGCAGCATAAAATTGTTTAATCTTACTGATTAGTATTCAAAATATTAATTTTGAATATCATTTATGCGATGAATTTTCATATAAAATCTAAAGTTTAAATTGTTCGATATATAGCTTTGATATAGATAGAATCTACAATGTTTTATTTAGGATTACTAGCTATATTGAAAAAAATAGAATAATTTATGAAAAGTTTATGAAAAACTTCTTGCCTATTCAATTTATTTGATGTACAATACCAAATGTGGAAAAAATGACACATTGGGGAATGTGTTATCGGACCTGAAATCCATGATTTCGTGTATATATGTAAGGGATATATATAAGAAACAAGTGAAAACCGCCTTAGTTTTACTAAGGCGGTTTTTACTTTTATTTGTTCGCTTAATTTTAAAGATAGGCTAAGATAAATATAAGATATATCTTAAAAGAATAAAGGGGAGGATCATTAGTTTTGATAATTAGCCCCTTAATATTCCTAATATTATAAAGATAATTGTATTTTTGAATTTGAAAGAAATAACAACTGAATATAGATAAAATTCGAAATTCTCATGGTAAATTCATAAAAGATATTGAAATTTATCGAAAAGTTGTGTAAAATGAAAGTATATTATTACCAAGGCCCTGTGTATTGTTGTGGGCTATTTTTGGAGGGAATTATAATGAACAAAAAATTATTAGCTTTATTGGCAGTTGCTGCTGTAGGCGTATCCGTAGCTGGCGCAACTCCACAAACTCAATTCAACAAAGGCGAATTCCAAGTTGATCTTGGTGCAGCTCATTCTAAAGCAAAAACTGAACATTTCAATGCTGATGCAAAATGGAACTTTGATGGTGGTTTGACATACGCTTTGTCTGACAAAACTGCTATTCAATATGGTTACCATGGTTTGAACGACAAATTGGGTGGCATTGGCTATAGCGACAAAATGCACGAAGTAAACTTGGTTCAATCCTTGAACAAAAACTTCGCTGTATATGGTGGCTATGCTCATATTTCTGGCGATGACTTCGCTAAAGCTAACAACATTGCACAAGCAGGTGTAATTGGTAAAGCTAACCTTGGCTCTAAAGTAGAAGTTTATGGTAAAGCTGGTGTAGGTACTAAGAAAACTTCCACTTGGGAAGCTGGTTTAGGCTACAAAGTGAACGAAGACTTGGATATTAACGCTGGTTACCGTTATATCAACACAAAACATGCAGATAATGAAAATATTTCCTTCCAAGGTCCTGTAGTTGGCTTGTCCTACCGTTTTGGTGGTCACAAAACAGTAGCTCCTGTAGCAACTCCAGCTCCAGCTCCTGTATACACTCCAGCTCCAGCTCCTGTAGTAGAAGCTCCTGTATACAAAACTCCTAAATTGGATTACTATGTACAATCTATCTACTTCGATTCCGACCAAGATGTAGCTCGTGCAGACCAATATCCAAACTTGACAGCTGCTGTAAACGCTGCTAACCAATACTCTCAAGATCAAATCAAATTGTTGGGTAATGCTGATACTGATGCAACTCCTCAATACAATGTTGGCTTGTCCGAACGCCGCGTACAATACGTAGCTCAATACTTAGTAAACAATGGCGTATCTGCTGATCGTTTCATCGGTATTGCTAATGGCGACACTAAACCAGTTGCAACTAACTCCACTGCAGCAGGTAAAGCTGAAAACCGTCGTGTAGACGTTTACATTCACCGCTAATCTTCAATCTAATTTAGATTAGACATATAATAAGTCCACCTTCTATCATGCTCTCGTGTTCATCGGGGGACCGAGCATGTGATAAGGTGGACTTTTGTGTTATACTAAACTTGCATACAATCGTAGGTCATACAATGTTCATTAAGTTTTGGTAATGTATGCATTGTGAGTATAGTAAAGTAGGTTATATATGAAACGATTTAAATATTACAAACCGCTTATAGGGGCCATTATATTGGCTGGCGTTATGATCATGATGGCGCTCCGTATTAGCGATATAGCCAATGCTATTGATGCCATTATTACTGCTTTTGTTCCACTTATAGTAGGTGCTTGTATCGCATTTGTCCTCGATATTCTCGTTGTGCGTTATGAACGCTGGCTGTGGCCTAAGAGTAAAACTGGTTGGAAAGATAAAATTAGACGACCTTTAAGTCTTGTATTATCCTTTGTTACTATCAGTGCTATCGTGTATTTCATTGCTCGCATGGCGATTCCACAATTGATTCATTCCATGTCGATTATCGTATCTTCTTCGCCGCAGTTGTATACAGATTTCCAAACATGGATGCAACACCTTACAGAAACCATTCCAATGGCCTCCAATCAAACACTTATGGATACCTTGAGTGGTGAAAGTATTGTTAAATATACTCGCGAGTGGGGCACAAAGGGTGGTACATACCTAGTTAATGCGATGGGGACAGCCTTATCTTGGACTTTGAATATAGGTTTAGGTTTAATCTTTGCCATTTATATGTTGCTCGATAAAGAGCGACTTATGATGCAAGGTAAACGAATCCTAAAAGCCTATGCATCTGATGAGTGGGTTAACCGTGTTAGTTATGTCACACGCGTAGCTGTTCAAACTTTTAGTAACTTCTTTGTAGGCCAGTTCATAGATGCCTTGATTTTAGGCATTATGGTTGGTATTTCACTATGGGCATTTAATATTGAATATGCCACTACGATTGCCTGTGTTATTGGCCTTACTGCATTAATTCCATTGCTAGGTATTTATGTAGGGGGCGTTATAGGCGCAGTTATCTTGCTCACTGTTAGTCCTATGGATGCATTAATCTATGTGATTATCTTAGAGGTACTTCATCAAATTGAAAGTAACTTTATTTATCCTAAGATTGTAGGTAATTCCGTTGGTTTACCTGGTTTGTGGGTATTTGCAGCCGTTATCGTAGGTGGTAGTTTAATGGGGGTTACTGGCATGTTGATTGGCGTACCTTTGGTGGCAACATGTTACAAATTGCTTATGACTGATGTAAACGATCGACTTGCATCGAATGAAGGTTTATAGTATATTGTCTAAATAATATATCTATTTATGTATGTTTTGTGTGCTGTTGCATATAGCACGAAATTATAATAATTCTAGTATACGGATGGCTTTTACCATAGGTGAAAGCATTGTATATAGTAGGAGGATATGTAATGAATAAAAAGTTGATTTCTATGGCATTAACTGGTGTATTGGCAGTTGGCGTATTGTCCGTTGCTACACCTAGTGTGGCAGATGCACGTAAAACAAAACCAGAAACAAGTACTGATATTTCTGTACAACGTGCACCAGGGGAATCCATGGTTATGACTATGAGTAAAATTGGTACTATTTTCCAAAACCGTTTTCCTAATGCAGCACTTCATTCTGTAGAGCTTAACTCTAATGATTTGAACTATGGTTACAAAGTAGTAGGCTATAGTAAATATCATCAATATAAGATGAAAATCGACGTTATCACTGGTAATACTTCTGATATGGATGAAGGTGGCAAACCTAAGAAAGTTATCGGTGAAATCTTTAATAAAGATAAAGTCATCGAAGCAGCTCAAGCTGAGCGCGTTGCAAAACAACAACTTGGTGCTGATGCAGTCGTAAAAGGCTGGAAAATTGAAGCTCATGAAGGCAAGATTCTATACTATATGACAATGCATCAAGATGGTAAAAAGACTGTAGTTACTGTAGATGCTGAAACAGGGGCTTATGTAGGTCAATCTAAATCTAGTAAATTACCTCCTGAACCAGATCAAGGTTTTGACGGTCGTAAAACAAATATTATTTGGGATAACACCATTGATATGGGTCGTTAATCTAGGGTTATAGGACAAAAAGTGTGTGTGACTAATCCCAATAAGTTGGAAAATCTGTAGACATATGTAGCTCATTCCAAACAGGAGCATCACCCCATTGAGAGATGGAACGATCTATTTGGCAATAATCAGATAACCGTTTGTAGATAGCAGCAATCGATTCATCTGTAGGCATACAATTTAATATATCTGAAATAGAAAGCGGTCTTGGTGAGTGCATATAGCACCACCAATAGACCGCTTTTAGTCTTCTTTCAAGTGAAAGACCCCTATGAGCCCGTAACATACTTCTTAGTTGAGCATTTACTCCACCTTCAATACGATTATTTGTTATAGGTATTGTAATATCAATACATTCCAAAAATGTAAATAAAGTTTGTTGCCTAATCAGACGCCATAATGATGATTCAGCTTTAAGCAAACGCTCATGTGTAGAGCGTTTGTTTCCGAATTCATCAATCGTCATTTCTCGTAAAAAATCAGAATATGTCATTCGCCACGCTGAAAGCTCATTAATCCATATAAAGGCTTGATCCATTGTTTTCACATTAAATAAAGCTTTGGCAAGACTATAAAGGTCCTTCCCAGCTAACGTTTTAGGTCTACTTGTCGTATATCGTCTAACCTGACAAAAAATGTGAAACAGGCATCTTTGGTGACTGCTATGAGGCCAAACTTTACGTAATGCTTTAGGCAAACCATTAGCACCATCAGACACAACAACTTTAGGTTCGGCAATCCGTTCCATTAAACACTGCCAAGCTCTAGCATGCTCATAACGACAGACATACCATCCTAGAACATGAGTATCATTGCAACAAATCAACACACATAAATTCCTAGCTAAGTAAATTCCATCAAGATATACCACATCATGTACTTCTTCCACTTTTGGTGGCAATGGCCATATGGACCAAAATTTAGCGGTTTTACGCCTGAATGTACGACCTTTACCAGGCATATCAGCTTGAATATCGGTACTGAATAACCAATTCAAGAATAGGTTTAACTCTTTACTGAGATTATTAATTTTAACGGTAAATGCCACCTTACAATGTTTACAAAACCAACGCTGAGAACCAGATTTTAAAACACCATGTTTAATACATTTTTCATTACAATCAGGACATTTTATTTGTCGCATAAACTCTTCCTCCATATTTGTTTATATATAGGAAGATATAACATCATTTTAGTTAGTAAATACAAGGGTTAATTGATGTTTTTACCCACACTTTTTGTCCATCCTCAAACTTCTTCAAAAAAAGATTAAACCCTTATAACACTAGATATTTACTAGTGTTATAAGGGTTTTTACACACACTTTTTGTCCTATAAGCCTTAATCTATTTAGCGATATTATAAATAAAGAGCTGAAGATAAAATCTTCAGCTCTTTTATTTATATAATGGTTATATATTTATTATTGCCAACGGTGTTCGTAGTATGCTTGTGTCCACATAATAACCTCGATTAAGGACGGATGTGGGCTCATAGTTTCACCTACAGTGATAACGGATTTAGGATCCATTTCACGAGTAATACCTTTTTCACGTAAGCGTTTAGTACGTTCAGAAGCGATTTCTTCATTAATTGCTGTTAATGGAGTTACACCACTGTTCATAAGGTTTACATATGGTTGGAAGAGGATAGACGCTTGAGGACCTGTTACGTGCATACCAAGGATATGATTAGTATCTTTGTCTACCACGATTTTAACAAAGCCGTCATTTACATCGCCAGGGTTGATACCCATTGCATAGCCTTTAGCTGTGGAGGAGTAGTAGTTTTTGCCTACACCTACATTATAACCAGCTTTGATAGCTTCTGCTTCAGTAAGACCTACGCTACCAATTTCAGGGTAGGAGAAGGTAACCTTTGGCAATGTATCATAACGTGCCCAACGGAAATCTTCTTCGTTTTTAGCAAAGTATAGATTGTGGGCAATAATATCAGCTTCATAGTTCGCACGATGACGAAATGCTGGTTCACCATTTACATCGCCTAAGGCATAGATGCCATCAACAGATGTTTCGAGGAACTCGTTTGTTTTAATCCAGCCCTTTGGCCATGTTTCAATACCTGTATTTTCGAGGTGGAGCTCTTCTACAGCAGGACGAATGCCAGCTGCTACGAGGATTTCTTCTACCTTAGTTTCTGTAACTTCACCAGTGCTACGATCTTTAGTGACTACAACTTTAAGACCATCTTCTTGACGGATTTCAACAGTGTCTTGGTTTAAGATTACATTAATACCACGAGCTCGGTAGTTTTGAAGAAGATGTTCGGACATCTCTTCGTCTTCTTTAGGTACTAAACGTACATTATGTTGAAGAATTGTTACCGCTGTACCAGCGGATGCAAATACGTGACCGAATTCAACACCGATTGGACCTGCACCGAGTACAGCAAGGGATTTGTATGGTTGTTTAGGGAATTTATCGCCAAAGAGACTTTCACTAGTAAGGAAACCTGCCTCTTGAAGGCCTGGTACATTCGGTACATTACTATAACCGCCAGTACCTAGGATAATTGTTGGTGCTGTGATTTCTACAATGCTAGAACCATCGTTAAGGTGGATGTTCATAACCTTATCGGACACAAAACTTGCAGCACCGCGATATACATCTACGTTGTCATAAGCGTTATAGTAATCATAGATGCCTGCATTCTTGTCAATCATATGCCATGTACGTTTAGCTACAGTGTCCCAATCCATGGTTGCATCGCCAACATTGACGCCTATTTTTTTGAACTCTTCTACCTCTTGAATGGCATTAGCTGCTGTAACCATTACTTTCGTAGGAATACAACCGCGATTTAGGCATGTGCCACCGAATTTACCTTTTTCTATGATGGCCACTTTAAGGCCTTTTTTTAGCGCAGCGTCAGCTACGATGGTTGCACCACCTGTACCAACCACAATAATATCGTATTGTTTCATGTTGATTCCTTTCTATTGCTATCTGTTAATAGTTATTATTAACTCCATTATAACACTATATTGAAGAAAATCAATATAGGCGATTGTAATTAATATAAACGTATATGATTAATATAAACACATATGATTAATATCGATACCTATGTTGATTTATAAAGTATGTTCTTTATATTATACAATGAATACATTTATAAGTCGTATAGTAATCTAGTAATTATGGACTCTTAAATAGAAAAAAACGGTCCCGAAGGACCGTCTTTAGTATGATTGTAAAATTATATTTAATTCCAGTTTTCGTGATAGCCACGTTTTGCATAATCTGCAGTAGCAGTGAAGAGAATATCTGTACTGGAGTTAAGTGCTGTTTCAGTGGAGTCTTGTAAAACGCCAATGATGAAGCCTACACCTACAACTTGCATTGCGATGTCATTGGAGATACCAAATAGAGAACAAGCAAGAGGAATTAGAAGTAGGGAACCACCAGCAACGCCAGAAGCACCACAAGCACCGATAGTAGCAATAACAGATAAGAGGATTGCTGTAGGGATATCTACAACGATTCCAAGTGTATGGGCAGCAGCTAATGTCATGATTGTAATTGTGATTGCTGCACCACCCATGTTGATTGTCGCACCCAATGGAATGGATACGGAATACATATCAGGGTTAAGTTTTAAACGTTTTGCCAAATCGAGGTTAACAGGGATGTTTGCAGCAGAGCTACGAGTAAAGAACGCATAGATTGCAGATTCACGTAAACATTTGAAAACCAATGGATATGGATTACGGCGAAGATATACAAAAGATAGAAGTGGGTTTACTACTAATGCTACGAAGATCATAGAACCAAGTAGTAATACGAGTAATTGGAAATAACCAATCAAAGCTTCGATACCGTTAGTAGCGATAGAATCAGCTACAAGACCCATAATACCAAGAGGGGCAAATCGGATGATCCAACCAACTACTGTTGTAATAGCTTGTGCGATGGATTCCATTACTTCTTTAGTGTTCATTGGCGCATGGCGTAAAGCACCACCAATGATAAGTGCCCAACCTAAAATGCCGATATAGTTAGCCGTCATTAAGGCTTTCACAGGGTTATCAACAATATTTTTTAAAAGTGTTTTCATTACCTCTACGATACCTTGTGGTGGAGCTGCATCGGCTGCACTAGCTGCAAGGTGTAATGTAGTAGGGAACATAAAGCTTACGACTACCGCAAGCGCTGCAGAAAGGAATGTACCTAATAAATATAATGTGATTACAGAGCCCATACCTGTTTTTTGGCCAGAACGATGTTTACTAATGGCTGCAATAACAAGGAAGAATACGAGGATTGGTGCAATCCCTTTTAAAGCACCAACGAAGAGAACGCCTAATAAAGCTAATTCATTTGCCACATCTGGCACATATAGAGCTGTCAAAATACCAATAATCAAACCTATGATAATTTGTTGGATTAGACTGACTCTATTGATTGATTTTACAAATCGATTCATAGTACACTCCAATACTTAATAAAAACTAATAAAAGACCATGGAAAAGATATCTTTTCGTCATGGACATATGTCATTATACAACGAACACAGGATGGTGGCAATAGATAATATCATAGTCATTTATATATAGTTAAATTAAATCTACTGTGATTGATAACGATGTTTATTTTGTAATATACTAATTTTAACAGTAGTGAATATATGGTTTTAACTAAATATGTGCTTATTACATAATTACTATATATAGTATATATAATAGGATTCTTTTGATAGGAGGCATAGTATGATATACTATGCGAGTAAAGAGTTTGAATATAGTTCTTGATTAGTGAAAGGACCATAATGAATACTAAAGAATTTAAAACGTATGCCGATAAAGAGCAATTTGTACAAGGTGTTTTTTCTAATATTGCAAAAAACTATGATTTAATGAATACAGTCTTAAGCTTTGGACAAGATTATTTTTGGCGCAAATTCTCTGTAAAAGCAATGAATATTGGTCCTCACCAACGTGTGCTTGATGTAGCATGTGGTACCTGTGTGTTTACAAAGGAAGCGTTACGTCAAGAACCAACATTAAGGGTGGAGGCTTTGGACTTTAATAGTGAGATGCTTGATCAAGGTCGTGTACGCATTGAAGATGCTGGTTTAATAGATCAAGTTAATCTTGTTCAAGGTGATGCGATGGCATTACCATATGCAGATAACACATTTGATGCTGCTATGAGCGGATTTGCAATGCGTAATGTGCCAGATATTAAACGAGTGTTATCTGAAATGCAACGTGTTGTAAAGCCAGGTGGAAAAGTAGTTGTGTTAGAACTCGCAAAGCCAAGCATGTTTGGTTTTAAACAGTTATATAATTTCTACTTCTCCTATATATTACCTATTATAGGTAAGTTAAGTAAGGATAATTCTTCTTATGCATGGTTGCCAGAATCCTTACGCAGATATCCTCATCAAAGCGAGATTCTAGAAATTTGGAAATCGTTAGGATATGAAAATGCCACCTATCATGAATTGACAGGCGGCATTGTAGCGGTCCACGAAGGTGTGGTACCAGAAAATTCTATTGTAAATAATAAGTAATATTAGCGTCTTGAGAAACTACTAATGATCCTTTTTCAACAGGAGTAGCAGTTTCGAGAGACGCTTTTAACATTAAGGCGTTACGATAGGAACCAGAGTCCATAGAGCTTGTTTGTGGTGTGCTGATAGAAACAGTTTTTACAGGGCCTAAAGTACGACCAAGGGCTGCAGCAATAACCTCAGCTTTATGACGACCGTCTTGAATTGCTTCGGTAGTTAAAGAATCAGATAGTTGTTGAGATACATCATTTTGGAATGAAAGGTTGTTGATATCGTTGGCGCCAGCGCTAACAGCAGCGTCAACAGCCTTTCCTACATTATCAAGATTGTTGATTTTTACAGTCACACGATTTGCTACACTATAACCAGTGTTGATTCGTTTGCCATCTTGATAATCATTTGTAGGGTTAATAGAAATGTTAGATGTGTAAATATCTTTTTTGTCGATACCTAAATGACCTAACTTGCTGATTAAATCACTCATGATGCGATCGTTATTGGATTTTGCAGCATTGATATTAGTGTTTTCACTAGTAATACCAAGTGTTAAAATCGCATAGTTAGGTGCTACAGAACGAGAGGCTTCGCCTGTAATTTGAATTTCAGAGGTATCAAATGTACCTTGTGGTGCAGCAAAGGCTGCAGTGGCCATAGTTGCAAATACCGCAGCAACAGCAACTGTTTTGGATAATAAACGTTTGGATAATTTCATACTCAATCTCCTTACACATTATTATAGTATTAATAATAACTACCATAATAAAAGACTAAATTGAAATATAGAGCTAATTCAAAATTAAAATATAGTATTTAATGGTATATAACTATATAACTATATAAGTGAAAGAGTCTATATTACAGCTACATTATACAAAATAGATTGTATAAAATCAATCTTTAGTTTTTAGGTTGAAAAATGAATGTGCAATGAAAGTTGTATGAAGTTGAGAATTGGGGGTTGCCATTATTTTTTGGTTATACTATAATATCCATACAGTCGTTCGAACGACTGTTTCTTAATGAGTGTAGAAATACACTTTGAAGTTCGAAAGAACTTCAAAAAAGATTATAAAATGTGTTGACATGAAATTGCTCACATGTTATTATAATCAAGTCGTCAGATGGCGCTTCACTGAAGCGTGAAACTGATAACAGATCTTTGAAAACTGAACAATGATAGGTAATCAATCAATACGATTGAACA
>OBZR01000497.1_pt1 | contig 22884 bp, 22 predicted proteins | sample 1495541 | NCBI WGS metagenome assembly OBZR01 (sample SAMEA2580240, study PRJEB22360) | human gut metagenome | biome: human gut; feature: human-associated habitat; material: faeces | place: Denmark | collected 2008/2010 | reverse complement strand
TGCATGGAGTCCAACCCGGCCCGTTTGTGGCTGCCGAGTCCAGCGTAGCAGAGACCAGCCACCGTCTGCCGCTGCTGTGCAACGCAGCAATCAACGTGGTAGCTCCCATCGTGGGTGCCGGCCCTGTTGCCATCGGCAAGGAGTCTGTGGCCGGTGCGCGTGACCACGCAAAGAGCGGCCTTGCCAGTGTGGTGGCTGCCATCGTGATGCTGGTCAGCGCCTTTGTTTGGGCGGTGCCCTTCTTTCTGGCAACGATCACCAGCTATGACGTCACCTTTAACATGTACGGTCACTATGGCACCGTGCTGCAGTACATGACCGAGTGCAGCTTCTCTGTGGCCGATATCGTCATGGTCCTTGTGGGCCTTGGCATGGCAATCCACAGCGCCGGTCTGGAATGGAGCGACCTGAACCAGAGCGTCCCGTTCGTGGCAACGGTCGCCGGCACTCTGCTCACCTCCAACCTTGCTGTGGGTGCCGCCGCAGGCCTAGTCGCCTTTGTGCTGGTCAACCTGAGCAAAGCTCCCGTCGTCTACGACTTCGAGGAGTACGAGGAAGAGGAAGAATCTGAGGCCGAGGATGAAGGCGCAGCGGAAGCAGCTGCGGACGATGCCGAAGCCGAAACCGGGGATGGAGGGGAGGAAGACATCATCCTTCCCGAAAAGGAACCCGGCCTGCTGGAAAAGGTCGGTGTCAAGACTCTGATCCTGGCTGCCATCTGCTTGATGCTGCTGATCCTGACCGTTCTCTGAGTCGTTTCGCCGGATAGCATCGACAGAAAGGAACTTCCATGAAGCATTCTGACATTATCGCAAAGCTTTCCCTTGAACAAAAATGCGCCCTGCTCTCGGGCAAGAACACCTGGCAGACCCAGAACTACCCCAAGCAGGGCGTGCCTGCCGCATGGCTTTCGGACGGTCCCAACGGTCTGCGTAAGCAGGCGGGCGCTGCCGACCATCTGGGCTTGAACCCCTCCGTGCCTGCCACCTGCTTTCCCACCGCCGCCACCATGGCCAACAGCTGGGACCCTGCCTTGGGCGAGGAAGTGGGCAGGGCACTGGGCGAGGAGACCGCCGCAAACCGGGTCAACGTTCTGCTTGGCCCCGGACTGAACCTGAAGCGCAGCCCCCTATGCGGACGCAGCTTTGAGTATTTCTCGGAGGACCCCTATCTCTCCGGCAAGATGGCCGCTGCCTACGTCCGGGGCATTCAGGCAAACGGCGTAGCCGCCTGTCCCAAGCACTTTGCCGCCAACAGTCAGGAGCTGCGCCGCATGGCAAGCAACTCGGTGCTGGACGAGCGTACACTTCGGGAGCTGTATCTCACTGCGTTTGAGATCGTGGTCAGGGAAGCCCATCCCAAAGCCATCATGTCCGCCTATAATAAGGTGAACGGTGTGTACGCCAACGAAAACGAGCACCTGCTGCTGGATATCCTGCGCAAGGATTGGGGCTTTGATGGCGCAGTCATCACCGACTGGGGCGGTGCCAATGACCATGTGGAGGGCGTGAAAAACGGCTCGACGCTGGAAATGCCTTCTCCGGGTCTGGGCGCGGCGCGCAGGATGCTGGAAGCACTGGAAGCGGGCAAGCTCAGCGAGCACACCCTTGATGAACGAGTGGATGAGCTGCTGGAGCTGGCACTTTCTACGGACAAAGCCATTCAGATCGCCCCGAAGAAATTTGATGAAGCGGCACATCATCAGCTGGCAAAAAGAGCCGCAGCGGAAAGCATTGTGCTGCTGAAAAATGAGGACGGCATCCTGCCGCTGAATCCGTGCAGGAAGGTCACCCTGATCGGCGATTTTGTACGCACGCCCCGATATCAGGGCGCAGGCTCCAGTATGGTCAATCCGACCCAGCTGGACAGTCTGGCGGATGTGGCTGAAGCTGCCGGATTGAATCTGATCGGCTACTGCTCCGGTTATGAGCGCAGCGGCAAGCCCAACAAGGCATATCGGGATGAAGCGGTGACACAGGCAAAACTGGCAGATGTGGTCGTTTTGTGCATCGGTCTGGACGAATCCAGCGAGAGCGAAGGCTTGGACCGCACACACATCTGCATCCCGGCGGTGCAGAAAGAACTTTTGGATGCTGTGGCGGCAGTGAATAAGAATATCGTAGCCATCATCAGTGCGGGCAGCGTCATAGAAACAGATTGGGTGGAAAAATGCAAGGCCGTGGTGCACGGCTATCTGGGCGGACAGGCGGGAGCCGGTGCTGTGATGGATGTGTTGACCGGCTGGCAAAATCCCTGCGGAAAGCTGGCAGAAACGATCCCTTTGAATTACAGCGATACGCCCGCCGCAAAGTATTTTCCCGGAAAAAAGCAGAATGCGGAGTACCGCGAGGGGTTGTACGTTGGCTACCGCTATTATGAAACGGCAGATAAGCCTGTGCGATATCCCTTCGGTTATGGGCTAAGCTATACCAGTTTTGCGTATTCGGACTTGAAGGTACATGAGGACAAGGTGACCTTTACGCTTACAAACACCGGCAACCGTGACGGTGCCGAGATCGCGCAGCTCTATGTGGCAAAACTGGATGCAACGGTTTTTCGCCCCGCCAAGGAGCTGAAGGGCTTTGCCAAGGTGTTTCTGAAGACGGGCGAAAGCCGGGCTGTCACCATCCCGCTGGACGATAAGGCGTTCCGGTACTGGAATGTGCAGACGAACCGCTGGGAGGTGGAAGGCGGCAGCTACCAGCTCCTGATCGGTGCCAGTGTGCAGGATATTCGCCTGATGGAGCGGGTCGAAGTGGAAGGTACGGACGCACTGGATCCCTATGCAGGAAAGAAGCTGCCGCATTATCTGACTGCAGACATTAAGAATGTTTCGGATGCTGAATTTGAGACCCTACTGGGGCATCCTGTTCCGGAGGAAAAAACGGTTATCGATCGCACCATGACGCTAGGCGAGTTGAACCATAGCCGCAGCCCGCTGTGCTGGCTGATCTCCGGGGTGCTCACTTTGTTGCTGCACTCCGGCGAAAAAAGAGGTAAACTGGATTTGAACATCCTGTTCCAGTACAATATGCCCCTGCGCGCGCTGGCACAGATGACCAACGGCATGATCGGGGACGAGTTTGTGGACGGCCTTGTGCTGGAGGCAAAGGGCTTCTGGGTGGTGGGCATCCTGCGGGCACTGGTGGGGCTGGTACAGAATTATGTGGCCAACAGCCGTTATCAGGCAAAGCTGGACGAGCAGTCCAGATAAGAGGGGATAGTGCTATGAATTTCTGGAATAACTTTGCGGCAAAGCACCCTGCCGCTGCCAAGTGGGTGCGGGAGGGTGGACTGTTTGTTATCGTGTCCAACCTCATCACGGTGTTCAAGTACCTGCTGCTGCAGTTCCTGCCCAAGGCCTTTGCAAGCCTGCCGGTGGTGGATTTCGGCTGGCCGGGTATTGATATCACCCTGTTCGGCGAGACCTTCAAGTGGAACATTCTGGGCTACGATGCCGCCCACGGTGGCTTGCCCTACTTCTGCGCCTACATGATCGCTATGGTCATCGGCGAGTGCATCAATTTCCCCATCCAGCGCAATTTCGTGTTCCGCAGCAAGGGCAATCTGGCAAAGCAGATCGGCTGGTATCTGCTGGCGTTCTGCGTCATTACCTGTATCGTCAACTCCATCAACTGCATCTGGGTGGCGGTAGCTGGTCTGCTGGTGCCGGACTTCATCTATAACATCGGTACCACCGTGCTCAACGGCGGCATCTCCATGGTCATCTTCTTCTTTGTAAATAAGATCATCTTCCCGGAGGGTGAGGTCAAGCAGGCCGCTTAACTGTTTGCGTTTCTCATTTTATAGATTTTCTCCTTCATAACAAACTTCCCTGAAAGAACCTTAAGAAAGGTCTTTCAGGGAAGTTTGTTTTTAGAAAAATATCTTGAAATTGTCTCTAAGATATGGTATATACATTATACGAACTACTGCTTTGATGAACGTATTACCGTTCAATGATGTATAAGAGGTATAAAATAGAGGTGTTTGCATGACCGCCGTGATCTACGCCCGCTATTCCAGCGACAACCAGCGTGAAGAATCCATCGAAGGGCAGATTCGGGAATGTACGGCTTATGCGGAAAAGAACGGCATCACGGTCATCAAGCACTACATTGACCGTGCATTCTCTGCCAAAACGGACAATCGCCCGGAGTTCCAGCAGATGATCAAAGACAGCGGCAAGAAGCTGTTTGATGTTGTTCTCGTCTGGAAATTTGACCGCTTTGCCCGGAATCGTTTTGATAGCGCAAACTATAAGATGATCCTGAAAAAGAACGGTGTCCATCTGATTTCCGTTATGGAACCCATTGCCGAGGGCTCGCAGGGCATTCTGGTGGAAACCCTTCTGGAAGGTATGGCAGAATACTATTCGGCAGAACTGTCCGAAAAGGTGATTCGTGGTCAGACCGAGAACGCCCTGAAGGGTAAGTGCACTGGCGGTACGGGAACCATCGGCTATAAAATCGACGATGACAAGTTTTATCATCTTGACCCGCTGACCTCGCCGCTGGTGCTGGAAGCCTTTCAGCGGTATGACAACGGCGATAAGATGGTGGAAATTGTAAATTTCCTCAACGACAAGGGTGTCCGCAATATGCAGGGCGGCAAAATGACCCACAGCAGCGTGAACACCATGTTGAAGAACCGTCGGTACATTGGTGAATTGTCTTTCCGGGATATCGTTGTACCGGATGCAATTCCGGTTATTGTTCCGAAAGACCTGTTTGACCGGGTGCAGAAGCGTCTGGATAAGAACAAGCGTGCCCCTGCCTGTGGCAAGGCAGACGAGGAATATCTGCTGACCACCAAGCTGTTCTGCGGCAAATGCGGTGCGCTGATGTTTGGCGAAAGCGGAACTAGTGCCACCGGACGCACTTACTATTATTATAAATGCGCCAACGTCAAGCGGCGCAAGGGCTGCAACAAAAAGACCGTGCAGAAAGAATGGCTGGAAGATCTGGTCGTCCGGGAGACCATGAAGCTGATTCAGGACGATGCGGTAATCGACAAAATCGTTCAATTGGTCATGGATGTCCAGAATCAGGAAAACACCACGATTCCGCTGCTGGAAAAGCAACTGCGAGAGGTTAACAAAAAGCTGGACAACCTGATGAAGGCTATCGAGGACGGCTTGTACACCCGGACAACGAAAGAGCGTCTGGAAGCGCTGGAAAGCCAGAAAGATGAGCTGACTGTAAAAATCGCAGATGAAAAATTGAAGAAGCCCAGCTTCAATGAGGATTTCATCCGATTCTGGCTGATGAAATTTAGAAAGTTCGATATTTCGCAGAAAAAACAGCGAAAAACGCTGATTGAAATTTTTGTAAATGCCATTTTCCTGTATGATGACCGGATGCTGATCACATTTAACTACAAGGATGGCACCCAAACCGTCCGATTTGAGGACACTTTGACCGCCGATGGGGTAGAAGGAAAAAGTTCGGATTTGTCCAGTCTTGCTGGACCATAAATCCAACGATTTCACGTTAGAAATCGTTGGATTTTTTTGTTTATAGGCTGGCCTCATTTGGTTTTGACCACAATTTTGACCACAATGCCAAAGATTTTATCTGGTCAATCGCAGGGGTAGTCGGGCTTTTTTGAACGCAACATCATCTGCTGCGATATGCGAGCCAGCGTTGATGCCAACGATTTGAAAAGCTGGCTCGCGATAATTCGTGTCGTTCCGTCCAATTTTCAGGCCGAAAATGCCTCGCTGAACAACTGGATCGCACTCTGCCGAATGGATTCCTGAACATGGAGATAATGCTCAGTCATCTCGGTGTCGGCATGGCCTACGATGCTCTGGATGGTCTGGATGTCCACGCCCAGCGCCTGCATCTGCGACACATAGGTGTGGCGGCAGCTGTGCGGTGTGAGCAAGCGGACATCGCCCGCTTCTTCCAGAGATTTGCGGAACACATCCCGGAAATGGGTGGGGTTGCAGGGCAAGCCGGTCTTGGGGCTTTCCCAGATGAACTGGTCGGTAGTATCCCGCAGTTTGATGGCACACGGGCGGACATTCAGCGGCACCGGAATATCCCGGATACTGTCTTTGGATTTCGGACTGCCGATGCTGACCGTACCTTTTACGACCTTTACTGCCTGCCGGATGTGAATGACAGAGCCATCTTCTTCAATAAACTGCGGCTCCAAAGCCAGAAGTTCCTGCATTCTCATTCCAGTGCCGAGCAAAAGCCGGATGCTCAAGCCCATGCGGTCATCGGGGAGAACCTTCATTAAGTGTGCGACTTCCGCTGTGGTAAAGGCTTCCTTGCGTTTTGCGGTGCCGGATGCCCGCATCTTTTCAGCAAGCCGGACCGGGTTGCGGCGCACAAGGTCATTGGCTTCTGCCTTTTGAAAGATCTGGTAGAGCATCCCTCGTGCCTTGCTGATGTAAGAATCCGAGCGGCCATCGCGCCGCATCCCTTTCAGGAAGTTTTCAATGTCGATAGGGCGTATGACGGTCAAGGGGCGATGATAAAATCCCTCTTTGAGCATTTTCAGGCAGTATTTGTAGCTTTCCTGTGTCGTGGGAGCGATATTATCCTTGTGACCCTCGAACCATGTATCAGCCCAATCCTCAAAGTACAGGATCGTGTCCAGCTGGACACCGCTGATAAGCGCATCCTGATACTCTTTCAGTTTGAGCTTGACCTCCTTCTGGGTCTTGCCATAGAAGGTCTTGAAGCGCGGCGAACCATCTTTCTGGTAGCCGTCCATCATACGTAATTCCCAGCGACCATCGCTGCGGTGGCGAAGCGTACCCTCGCCGTGTGAACGTTTGCTTGGCATATTGCCTCCTTCCTGATGTCAAGTCGTTTCGGGAATAGTATAGAAAAAGGAACCTCTTGAATCAAGGATGTCAGATCAGCCATTTACGCTGTCCGTGATCCACTGAAGAAAACGGTCTTTGGGTACGACCATCCGCTTACCGATGTGGAGCGTGGGGAAGCCATCGGAACGGAGCAGGATGTAAGCGTTGGCGCGGGAGATGCCCAGCGCAGCAGCAACATGATCGGCTGTCAGCGTGATGGGAAGCTGCTCATACGAAGTGAACTGAGAGCGCATAGAATACCTCTTTTATCTATATGTTGTATTAAATGAATACAAAAACACTATATATTGCACTTTGATATGTAACAAGGGGCATCTGCGGTTTGCGGATGCCCCTTGTGTATATGGGAGGAATGCCTGTGAATGTCAGAATTTCATTGGCAGCGCGTCTTTTCTGCACTTGCCGTTGTAGGCGGTGTAGATGGGGAAAACATATTTTTTCCATCCGCGCAGCTTTGCGGGGTCGTCCTGTCCGATGCGGTAAATATCGACCGGGTGGATGTTGCGCAGCGCACGGAGCAGCCGTTCTTCACTGAACTCGCCGTGGTACAGCTCCACAAAGTGCATCATGCCTTTCAGAACAGATGCCCGGAACGAATCGGGCTTGCCCTCCCATGCTGCCACGATCAGCCGCATCGTTTCACAGTAGAGCGGTTCGCCCATCTGCTTGTAGAGCCGGAAAGCCGTACCAACGCAGCCGACGCGGTAATCGGTCAGCTGCTGGCTGTCATAATTGAGGCTCAATCCCACCCGGTTGGTGGCTGCGAGAAAGGCTTTGGAGATGGCATCGCCGCCCACCACCTTGGCACGGAGCTTGATGCCTGCCGTCAGCGGCGCAGAGAAGCCGTTCTGCTCGGCGAAGAGCAGGGCTTCCTGCTCTACGGTCATGCCTGTGTACACCTTGCAGAGAATCGGCAGATCCTTGCCGCCGTTGCGGAGGATGCGTCCCTCGATGGTGTGCTGCCCATCCGTTACGATGAACTGACCGTTGCGGAAACTGACCTTCGGCTCATTTGCCACATATTCGTTGAAGTGGGCGGCGATCAGTTCCACACGCTTGCGCTCCACACCACGCTGATACAGTTCGCGGGGATAGACCAGCTTGCTGCTGTGGATGACCATGAGCTGGTACGGCGGGTTGACATGGATGAAGGGATTGGTGTTGTCTTTCAGGCGCATCGCATTTCCTCCTTGATTCTCCAGATGTACGTTTCGGCTTCTTTCAGGATTTCAGCAACCTGCTGCTTACGCTTCGGGATGGTGAGCAGACTTGGGTTGAATGTGAAGCTGTATTCCAGCCGCTGGATCATTGCGTGTACCGCAGCTTCCAGTTCGGTGTACAGCATCATGTCCTCGACACTCCCAGCATCCTCAAAGGACGATTTGATGGGCGTGTAGGGATAGAGGGGCGGCTTACCGTCAACCACCTCAGGCGGCGCGTAAGCCGCCGTAGAGCGGATGATGGGTGGAAGCCGCTGAATGCTCCCCATCGGGTTCAGGGCAAGGCTGGCACGGACAGCATCATCCACCCGGCTCATTTCTTCCGGGGTGAGGTGTCCGAGATATTTCAGAACCCTGCTCTTGTCAACGGTAAAAATCTGCTCTGCCTGAACGATGGACGGAACGGAGAGAAAATCGTTCACCAGCAGGCAGTGGGTCGGCTGGGTATACTTTTTTGCCGCCTTGCTGGTCAATGTGGCCACGATCAGCGTAGGCGAGTAAAAATTTCCCACATCGTTCTGAAGAACGACTGCCGGGCGATTCCCGCTTTGCTCTGAACCGGTGGCGTTGTCGAAACGGGAGAAGAAAATGTCTCCGCGCTGGAATTTCCAGTTTTGAATCAAAAGCTGACCTCCTTTTTCAATATGTAACACCGTCCGCTGCACCTCCTTGGCAGTGGGCGGTGTGTTTGTTCAGCGGTTCATCACAACGTAGTCATGACCGCGCCGGGTCTGGCAGACTGTGCAAGTGTCCATGCTCCGGTCTGCGCTGGGAACAATGGCGATTTTGAACGCCTTGGATTCTACAAAGCTACAAAGGCAGACACCGCAGAGCGTGCGGATGGACCGAATCATCTCCGGGGTCAGTTCCATTTCCTCGTAGATCGCTTGCTCTAAGGTGATACGGTCGTTCTCGTTCATAAAACCTCCTATGTAGGACGAAAATGTGGATATATGGAATAAGTAAAAAGAACAGGCGTAGACGAAGACCGAAAACAGCATTCGGCCACGCCTGATTTAATAAGTTAAGGTCTCGCATATTCGCCCTCGGCCCCCTGCGAGTGGGGCATAAACATCTGGCAGCGGACTTGTACCGCTTCATTGGCATTTCAGCCACCCCGTCTGCTTTGTGACCGGGCCGCGAATTACGGAAGTATCATTATCGGAGTACCAGATGACGGAACTATTCAGTTTTCAAGGAACGGCTGTTCGGACGTTTCACTCTGCGGCTTGTGCCGTCTGGTGAATTGCCCTCTCACTTGGTAGGCATCGAGAAGGGTCAATCCATAGCATTGAAATTGAAGTTTTTCAAAAATTTAGTAATTCGCTTGATTTTGATGCTAATAGTAGGCTGCGCGACGCCTAAAACTTTAGAAATTTCAGTGACGGTGTAGCCCTCATAGGCGTACATGGTGACGAGATTGAGGTCTGCATCCGACAAATTTTCAAGCGCAGACAGCAGCCGCTCGTCCTCAATCTCGCCGATCCATGTGAAGCGGCTCTTGGTTTCACGGTAGTGTTCGGTAATAGAAATGGCTTCCTGATACTTGTTCATAAGGGGCGAGTAGGCTTCTTCGCCCTGCTCAAAGGACGGGGCAGCGATTTCCTGTGTGTGGTTCTGGTAAGAACGCGTAGCATTGAAAACAGACCAGTCATACTCATACATTGCCTGAATCACTTCAATGCTCATGCCAGCGTCCTCATACTGCTTGCGCATGATAGCCCACTGACGGTCAAAGTTCTTCTTTTCCAAACCATAATTAAAGCCCATGTGTAACCTCCAAATTTTCGATAAAACGTGAAATGTCGAAAATTTGGAGATACTACGGATATTTCGCCATCTGGGGCAGCCACGAAAAGAGGGCAAACATAAAACCTGCTCCTTTTCGGGAGCAGGCCATCTGAAGCTATAAAAAATAGCCGGACAACAGCCGACCGAAAGATTGAAGATCTTTCAGTCAAGCTGCTGCCCGGCTATTTGGTGCTACGTTTCATACATCACCCGGAGGTGACGGCCCGTTGCTCGGTGCGAACAATCCATATTCAGGGTGCAATGCACCCGATTTTTTTAGAGGGTCACTTCTTTCTTCGGAATGATAAATCAATGCGGAGGAGTGTATTGCAGCGGTGACATTTCAGATGAATCGTGCCGCTGCATCCATCTATCTTTTGATAAAGCTTCATGCCGCATTTTTCGCAGAAACGCCAGCCTTCCATATGTTCTTTAAGTCTGTCTTTCATTATTACCCTGCCTCCATCAACGAAAGTGTGTGGCGATACGGAACATCGCTGGTCAGGATATGCAAATACTTCATACGATTTGCAAGAAGCTGACGTTGCACACCTAGTTGCCTCGCCATCTTCTTAAAACTAGGGTAGTTCATATCTAACTGCGATCTGGATATATGAGATAACGTGTCAGGGAACTGGAAAAATGCCATGGAGGCCCTCACAAGGCACTCTGGCAGCAAAAGACCTTCTGCAATAATGTCCGCACAGTCTTCTTCCAACTGGTCTGAAAGAGCCAGAAGTGGATAATAAATGTGCAAAAGCTGATGTCCGATTTCGTGTGCCAAAGTAAAGTTCCGCACTCCGGTGTTGTGGAAACCTGCCAGCGAGGAATCTATCACAATGTCTTTGGGGCGCAACGTGTCACAAATGATTGTGCCATCTTCTAGTTCCATTCGGATTATAAGGCGCTCATGTGCAGTCATGCCTAACATAGAGCCATCTTTAGATAGTGGGAACATCTTGATGCTACCGCCCATCAGTTCCATCACAAGCATATCCAAGTCTATCGCCTGCGGATGATTCCGTACAAACGGAACACGCTGATAATAATGAGCGATTACATGGTCTGCAACTTGCAGTAACTCATGCTTTGAACCCAAACAACTCATGTGTACGCCTCCCATTCTTTTTTATTATCCTACTCGATCTGTGTAGATTGCGCCGATTATACCGCATTTTTTTCTTATGCTGCAATATGCTCAATGGTTTTTTGTATACAAAGCCTCTGATCCGCAAGATTATGAATAAACCAGCAGGACAAGAAGGAACTTGTTTCTGCTGGTTTTATTTTAACCTATGGCAATAGGTATAAGCATTTCTTCTTGGGCAATCAGTCGCCACTATTCTGTTTCCGGTATTCAGCTGGTGCAATCTTAAAGACATCCCGAAAAGCCGTTGCAAACTTACTCTGATTTTCGTATCCGACCTGATTGGCAATTTCAGCGATGGTTGCCTGTGTCTGGCGAAGCAGAGCAGCGGCCTGTTTCATGCGATACGTTTTCATATAGGTTCCAATGGGCTGACCATAGACCCCCTTGAATGTATCTTTTAGCGTGGCTGTATTGATATGATATTCTTTGGAAAGCTCCTCAATCGTCAGCCGCTCATGCAAATTAGAGATCAGCCGCTTATGAATTTGGCGCACAATCTCCACCTGGGGAGAAGTATATAACTCCCGCTGCTTTTCCTGCTTTACATTCACCATGCACAAAAACAAGAGTAACTCCTGCACCTTCAGCATGAAGTATGGCTTTTGAAAGCGATCCGGTACGGAATAAAGTTCAGAAAAGATATGTTCAATATCGTCTTTTGCCCGCATGACAAAACATGAGCCATCGGCACAGAATTTGTTTTTGAAATCTGCAATATCAATACCGCTTTCCGTGAGGATTCCCGGCGGATTTTCAGAAACCAGTTCCAGATCAAGCACCACCGAGATCCCACGGTAATGTTTCAACGGGAAAGACATTTCAGACGCACAGTTATCCATTGTATGAATGGAGAGATCGCCTTCTCCTAGATACAGGCAGGAGCCGCTTTGCAATACGCTCCCTTCCCGTCCCTCCCGGCAATGATTGATCTCCAGGACGTTCTTGCCAATATTTCCGTCCCAATAACAGCTCGTTGCCTCGAAATCATTGTAAATAAGCTGAATCCCAGGGTAGACCTGATAGACTGTCATAAGGCCCAGGCCATCTGCACAGTCCAATTTATAGACGGTACAGTATCCGTCATTATCTTTTGGAATAACCGCAGACAACCCCGTAGCGTTGGTAATAGGGTTTTCGTTCATAGTATTCCTTCCGTTATCTCGTATTTGTTCTGCCAGGATTCTCCTGGCATCTTTTATTATATAGTCTTTCCTCATTTTATGTCGCTCCAATCGGCAGGATTTGCAATCCAATCAGAAGTCAAATTAGATTATATTACATCCCTGACAACTGTGCAAACGGAGAAAAAGCCGATGCTCTCCAAATGGAAAAGCACCGGCCTTATGTTGGGGTGATTTGCTGCAATGTCTTTATTCCGCACAGATCATTGACGGCAAGTTTTCAATTTTTTGCATATCCAAAGTGCAACGCCGATTATTGAAATAATGGCCGCTGAACCAAAAAACTTTTTAAGCGTCATAAGCGATCCTCCTTACCGATTCACGGAAGAAGTCGCAGGCAGTTTGCGGAACTCATAAGCCACCATGAACGCGATAATAGCCACCAGAATCGCATCGGTCAGCGCAATCGCCAGCCACACGCCGCGAATACCCATGCCGCCGATCATTGGAAGAACCACACAAAGCGGGATAAAGAGAATAATCTGACGGAACAGCACAAGCCAGGTGGCCTTTTTCGCTTTACCCAAAGACTGAAACAGGGTCACGGCGATCATAAAGCTGCCTTGCAGGATATAGGTGCTGAACATGATACGGAAGTTTGTCGAACCTGATGCGGCGATACCCGGCGTTGTCAGGAACATGGACAAAATCTTTTCTGGGAACAGCTCGGCGGGGATATAGAACACCAGCGACAGCAGCGTTGCGGCGATAATGAAAACTCTGGTCAGCGTCTTTACCCGGTCATAGTCTTTCGCACCGTAGTTTGTACCGGCGGCAGGCTGGAATCCCTGGCTGATACCCCATAGAGGTACAAAAGAGAAATTCCAGAACCGGAGCGCCGCCGCTAAAAGGAGCTGGGAGGTTTCACCGCCATAGTTCGATGCCACACGATAAATCACTGTCTGCTGCACCAGGGTCAGAATCTGCATTAACAGAGCAGAGATGCCGACAGAAAGAACCTGGGGAAGCAGCTCACCATCAATGCGGATACGCCCGATCTTCACATGGGGGCTTTTCTTCTTGAAATACCACAGGGTAATCGCAGCCTGGACAAACTGGGAAAAAATCGTTGCATAAGCAGCCGCTTCAATGCCCATGCCGTAGGGGTTGAGGATGCTGATAAAAATGGGGTCAAGGATAATGTTCAAAATAGCGCCGCTGGCAATAATGGTCATTGCCCTTTTGAGCTGGCCTTCTCCACGGATGACCATGTTGGCGCTCTGGAAGAAGTTTACGAACAGAGAACCGGCGAATACGATCCGCAGATATTTCTCAGCGTAATTCAGAATGTTATCGCTGGCTCCGGTCAGGGACAGAAGCTGGCGGGTGAAAACCATACCCACAACAGTGTAGATGACGGACAACAGAAGAACCATCGCAACCAAGTTGCCCATGATCTTCTTAATTGTGTTCTCGTCCTTCTTACCGATAGCGCGGGACAGTACCGATGCAGAACCCACGCCCAGCATTGCCGCTGAACCGGCATTGATAAGGGTTAAAGGATAGGATACCGATATGGCTCCCATCTGCACGTCACCAACCATCTGGCCGACAAAGATGGAATCCATCATGTTATAAAGCCCAACGACCACCATGCCAAGAACCGCAGGGATGCTAAGTTCAATCATCAGCGGCCAGGGATTTTTTGTTAAGAGCTTTGTTCTTGTGTCAAGTGCCTGTTTCATCACTCTATTCCTCCTGGTCTATTTTAATTACAAGGTATCCAGTAAAACGCGCCAGTGACGCGCCTCACTGGATTAACCATATCTAACTAACCACTTAAAGTATATAAAAACCGGGCTTCTTTGTACGCTCCCAACCGCAGGATTTACAATCCAATCTGAAACGAATTTAGGAGCGGAAAGGACATAAGGCCCTTCCCGCTCCCGTTGTTACTGTATCATTTTTTCCAGTAATTTCAGGGCTTCTTCCAGTTTTGGATTTACAGCGTCCGTTTGCAGGGCATCCCGGACGCAGCTTCGTATATGGGCTTGCAAAATCTGCTGATTGGCGCTTTTTAATAACGCCTGCGTAGCAAGAAGCTGATTGGAAATATCCACGCAATAGCGATTTTCCTCAACCATTTGCAGGATACCGTCTAACTGTCCTCTGGCGATTTTTAGCTTGTGAACAATATCGCCTTTCTTGGCCTTCATAAACGGCCCGTTACTGGATACTGACGAGCTGATAGCCAGCGTCCTCGATAGCAGCTTTCAGCACAGCATCCGGCACATCCTGGTCAAGCTGCACCTGGGCCGACTTACTCTCCAGGGAAACATCCACATCCTTGATGCCCTGGATGTCCCGCAGCGCCTTATCAACGTGTTTTACACACATTCCGCAAACCATTCCTTCGATGTTCAATACTTTTTCCATGTGAATTGCTCCTTTTCGTTCTTGTTTAATCGTTGTTTGTTCATACATAGGGGCTGAATCCCGTTCTGTATTGGCCTGATGCCTCGCCTTGAACCACCGCAGACGCAGGGCATTGGACACCACGAATACCGAACTGAAACTCATAGCAAAAGCGCCGATCATGGGGTTCAGCTTCCATGCAAAGGGAAGATAGAATACGCCTGCCGCCACCGGAATACCGATGATGTTGTAGATAAACGCCCAGAACAGATTTTGCTTGATGTTGCGGATAACCGCCTTACTAAGCTGGATTGCCGTGGACACATCCAGCAGATCGCTTTTCATCAAAACAATGTCCGCTGACTCAATCGCCACATCCGTTCCGGCCCCGATAGCGATACCAACATCCGCTCTGGCAAGGGCCGGAGCATCGTTGATACCGTCACCGACCATCGCCACTTTCTTCCCGGCGCTCTGCAAACGGCGGATCTCCTTCTCCTTATCCTGGGGGAATACCTCTGCCACAACACGATCCACGCCGACCTGACGCCGAATCGCTTCTGCGGTCTTTGCATTGTCGCCGGTCAGCATGACCACCTCAATGCCCATGCCGGTCAATTCCGCTATGGCCTGCTTGCTGGTGGGCTTGACTACATCCGCCACGGCAATAACACCAATAAGCTGACCGCCACGGGCAAAGAACAGAGGTGTTTTCCCGTCAACGGCCATTTCCTCACCCAACTGAAGGAGCGCGCCGCCATTGATGCCATTTGCTGCCATCAGTCGGCGGTTTCCGGCAAGGCACGTTTCGTTTCCAATCTGCCCCACAAGGCCCTGACCGGGAATCTGCTTGAAACCGTCCACCGGAAGGAAGGAAAGGTCTGCTTTTTCGGCCTCCGCCACAATCGCGTCCGCCAGCGGATGCTCGGACATTTTTTCCAGCGAAGCGGCGATTTGCAGCAGCTCCTTTTGTGGAACGCCCTCTTTGCAGAGCATATTTGTCACTACGGGCGTACCCTGAGTAATTGTGCCGGTTTTATCCAGCACAACCGTATCAATGTTATGGGCCGTTTCCAGGGCCTCCGCCGATTTAATCAGGATACCGTTGCTTGCGCCCTTGCCGGTTCCGACCATAATGGCCGTAGGCGTTGCAAGGCCCAGCGCACAGGGACAGGAAATGACCAGGACAGAAATGCCGATAGATAGGGCAAATTCAAAGCCATATCCCAACAGCAGCCAGACAATGACTGCAATCAGCGCGATGCTGATAACCACCGGAACAAACACGCCGCTGACCTTATCAGCCAGTTTCGCAATAGGGGCCTTGGAGCTGGTCGCTTCATCCACCAGCCGGACGATCTGTGCCAGCGTGGTATCATCGCCCACCTTGGTGGCCTGCATCTTGAAATAGCCGGACTTACTTGTGGTCGCGCCGATCACTTTGTCCCCGATATGCTTCTCCACGGGGATGCTCTCGCCGGTCAGGGCAGATTCATCAACGGAGGAAAAGCCCTCGATGACAATACCATCCACCGGCACAGACTCACCGGCCTTGACAATCAGGGTTTCGCCCAACTGCACTTCTTCCACAGGCACCTGAAGCTCTTTTCCATCCCGCTCCACGGTAGCTGTTTTGGGAGCCAGATTCATCAGCTTTGTAATTGCATCCGAAGTCTTACCCTTTGCGCGGGCCTCCAGGGTTTTGCCCAAGGTGATAAGGGTCAGAATCATGCCTGCGGATTCAAAATACAAATCCATCATAAAGCTGTGAACCGTAGCCATATCCCCATGACCGAATCCGATGCCGATTTTGTAAATGGCGTAAATGCCATAAACGATTGCGGCGCTGGAGCCTATCGCAATCAGCGAATCCATGTTAGGCGAGCCGTGGAACAGGGTCTTGAAGCCCATCCGGTAATATTTGAAGTTGATGAACACCACCGGGATCAGCAGCAGGAATTGGGTAAATGCAAAGCTGATTGCATTTTCCATCCCCAGCAAGGAGCTGGGGAGCGGCCACCCCATCATGTGACCCATAGAAATATAAAACAATGGGATCGTAAAAAGGGCAGAAAGCAGCAGCCGCTGTTTCATCTGCTTGTATTCTACCTGCGCCGTACTGACCTCCGGTTTTGCTGCCGGTGTGGTCGTGCGGCTCTTGTTTTGTGCGGAGGCTTTGGGAATCGCGCCATAACCGGCCTTTTCAACGGCCTGGACGATTCCCGCCGTATCCAAAACGGATTCATCATAAGAAGCAACCATGCTGTTTTTTAACAGGTTGACGGACACTTCTTTGATGCCAGGTAGCTTTGCCACGCTCTTTTCCACTCTGGTAGAGCAGGCCGAGCAAGTCATACCCGTAATGTCAAATTGCTCCTTTTGCAAAATCATCACTTCTTTCTTATAAAGATTTGTGCGAGTACCCCTCCCCCGTAGGGAACTAAATACCGTTATGAAAAGGGGCGTTTGGCATCTTGGGGGAAAGATGCTAAAGCCCCGAACATAAAGTTTACGCACAAGGTCTTTGACCGTTTTTCATTATACTTATCCTGCTTCTCCTTTGTCCGCTCCAAAGTGGAGCTTTTTTTATCCAAAGAGAAATGAGGTTTTTTGCTGGAAATCCAATCGGCAGGTTTTCCAATCCAAAGGGCAGAACCGCTCCCAAATTCATTGACTTTGAGGGTTTTCGTGAATATACTGGCAGCATGAACGATTAAACAATCTTTTAATCGTTCAGCCATATCAAACCAACCAAATACAAAAATGAAAGGGGGCTTTCTCCATGAAAAAGACCATTAAACTGCTTGACCTGGACTGCGGCCATTGTGCTGACAAAATCCAGAACGCCGTGAAGAAGATCGACGGTGTGACCAGCGTATCCGTCAACTTCCTGGGTCAGAAGATGGTTCTGGAAGCGCCGGACGATCAGTTTGACGCTGTTCTGGCCGAAGCAAAGACGCTGATTAAGCAGATCGAGCCGGATGTGACTGTTAAGGCGTAATGAAAAGCTGGACACCGGCTGCCACAAGGTAGCCGGTGTTTTTCATCAATAGACAGAAAAAGCGTGACACGCTTTATGCTGCAACGAAAGGAGAATACACTATGACACGAAAACAAAGGCACTTGCTCACACGCATTATCGTGGCGGCGGTGCTGTTTCTTGCAGGCAGCTTGCTCCACCTCCCTGAATTGGCGGAGATGGCGGTCTTTCTCGTCTGCTATGTGGTTGTCGGTTGGGATATTGTCTGGAAGGCAATCACGAACATCCTGCATGGACAGGTGTTTGACGAAAATTTCCTGATGACGATTGCCACCATCGGCGCACTCATTTTGGGCGAACATTCCGAGGGCGTTGCCGTTATGCTGTTTTATCAGGTGGGCGAATGGTTCCAGTCCTATGCGGTGTCCAAGTCCAGAAAATCTATCGCAAGCCTGATGGACATTCGCCCGGACTATGCCAACATCGAAAGGGACGGAAAGCTGGTTCAGGTTGACCCGGATGAGGTTCAGATCGGAGAAACCATTGTTGTGAAACCGGGAGAGCGCATCCCGCTGGACGGTACGATTCTCAAAGGCTTTTCCACCTTGGACACTTCGGCCCTGACCGGAGAATCCATGCCCCGCGAGGTGGAGCCGGGAATGGAGGTCATCAGCGGTTGTATCAACCAGACCGGTATCCTGAACATCCAGACCACAAAGGAATTTGGGGAATCCACCGTAGCCAAAATCCTTGACCTTGTAGAAAACGCAAGCGATAAGAAGGGCCGTATTGAGAATTTCATCACGCGCTTTGCCAGGTATTATACCCCGGTAGTGGTATTCGCTGCTCTGGCGCTGGCGATCCTGCCGCCGCTGATTACCCAGCAGCCATTCAGCACCTGGATTTACCGGGCCTTGACCTTCCTGGTGATTTCCTGCCCCTGTGCGCTGGTCATTTCCATTCCGCTTAGTTTCTTCGGAGGCATCGGCGGCGCATCCAAGATCGGTGTTCTGGTAAAGGGCAGCAACTATCTGGAGGCCTTGGCAAATACCGAGGTCGTGGTCTTTGATAAGACCGGCACACTGACAAAAGGCTCCTTTGCGGTCAGCGAGATCCACCCTGTCGGCATGGAGGAAGCGCAGCTTTTGGAGCTGGCCGCATACGCTGAGGACTACTCCAACCACCCGATTTCTCTTTCGATTAAGAACGCCTATGGAGAGAAAATCGACAACAGCCGGGTTTCCGATGTTCAGGAAATTGCCGGTCACGGCGTACAGGCCGTGATTGATGGGAAAACGATTCTGGCAGGAAACACCAAGCTGATGGAGAAGGAGCATATTAAGTACACGCCGTCCTCCGCTGTCGGCACCGTGGTCTATCTGGCCTGTGACGGGAAATACGCTGGATGTATCATCATTGAGGACGAGATCAAGGCCGATGCTCCAGCCGCAATCAAGCTGCTGAAATCTGCCGGTATCCGCAAAACGGTCATGCTGACCGGCGATGCAGATGCCGTTGGAAAGAAAGTCGCAGGGCAGCTTCATCTGGATCAGGTTTATACTGAACTGCTGCCCGCTGATAAGGTTGACCGCGTGGAAAGCCTGCTGAAGCAGAAAAGCGAAAAAGGTATGCTGGCCTTTGTTGGGGATGGTATCAATGACGCTCCCGTACTGGCGCGGGCCGATGTCGGTATTGCTATGGGCGGCTTGGGTTCCGATGCGGCCATTGAAGCTGCTGACGTGGTTCTTATGACGGATGAACCGTCCAAAATTGCCGCTGTTATGAAGATCGCCCGTAAGACGATTCGCATCGCAAATCAGAACATTGTGTTTGCTCTGGGCGTTAAATTCCTGGTTCTGATTTTAGGTGCGCTGGGCTATGCGAATATGTGGGCGGCGGTGTTCGCGGATGTAGGCGTTTCCATTATTGCGATTCTCAATGCCATCCGCGCCATGCGGGTCAAGCTGCCGGATATGCCAGCGGGCAGCACAAATCAGGGTTAAGCGCAATAGAAATGCGCCGCAACTTTCACACGCTGCGGCGCATTTCCTTATTGTTCAGTCGGGCATGATACTTCAAACAACGCATCTATGGCATGATGCAGGAGCTTTGCCTGCGGCGTGTCCGACAGCGAATAATAAACTTCTTTTCCGTCCCTGCGGCTTGAAATGATCCCGCTCTTTTTTAATATCCGCAGATGATGTGACACAGCAGGGGCGCTCATATCCACAGCCGCCGCGAGATTACATACACATTCTTCACAATGGCACAGCAGCCATAGAATCCGCAGCCGGGTCGGATCGCCAAGCTGCTGAAATAAAAATGATATATCCTTAAACCCTTCCGCAGAGGGCATCTTATTTAATACTTTTTCAATATTCTGTCCGTGGTTGTGGGGTAGATTGTAATGCGGCATAAAAATCAGCTCCTTCCTATGACTATGATACTGACATAATTCTTGTCTGTCAAACAGCTTCATTATAGATTGGAGAAAAATACATGAACGAAACAGCGCAAACAACTTTTTCTGTTCCAAGCCCCGGCGAATTGGAACAATTAACCGAGCTTCACAAAGCGATGGGCGATTACACACGGATGCGGATACTTTGGTATCTGATGCAGAAAGATTCTTGCGTCAGCGAATTGGCACAAAAGATGGAGGTCACAGAATCGGCCATATCCCACCAGCTTCGTGCGCTTCGGATTGTCCGGTTAGTGCAATCACGCAAGGCTGGGAAAAGCGTGATCTATTCCTTGCAGGATGAACATATCCGGTGGATTCTTGAAGAAACCTATGCTCATATTTCAGAAAGATAAAAACGCAGCCCCTGTGCTGTTTTGCAGGGGCTGCGCGGGTATTCAATTACAGCGTTTCGTAGGAAACCAACTGGCTCATCGGGATGCGCTGCTTATTGAAGCGATTGGGATCGCCGGTTCCTTCGTTGGAGTAGCCGATAACCAGGATGTTGACCGGCTCCAGGTTGGCCGGGAGGTCAAATTCCTTACGCAGAACAGCGGGATCGAAGTAGCATACCCACACCGTTCCAAGGCCCAGCTCTGTGGCCTGGAGCATCATGTGGTCGGTCAGGATGGAGGCGTCAATGTCACCGGTCTGCTTCTGATCGAAAGGCCGTACCCACGCCTTATCGTGATCGGCGCAGACGATAATGGCCAGGGGCGCACCGTAGATGTCGGCCGCCTTGCCGATCTTTGCAAGACCTTCCTCGCTCTGAACAGCAATCAGGTGAACCGGCTGGAGGTTGGCAGCGGTGGGGGCCACATGAGCAGCTTCCAGAATCTTTTTCAGCTTCTCCGGTTCCACCTTTGTTTCCTTATAGCTGCGTACAGACATACGCTGCTTTGCAATCGTGATAAAATCCATAATATATAGTCCTTTCAGTATTTTTATTTTGAGCATATCAAATCAACCATTGACCTAATTGTAGCACTTGAACACAAAACCGCAAGAATGCACTTTTTCGGAAGATACTTCCCAAAAAGATAGCACCTTGCGGGAAAGGAGAGCCATTTTATGAAATGTCAAACCAATCAGTTTAACTGCCCCGTGGAGGCAACCATTTCTTTGATCGGCGGCAAGTATAAGCCATTAATCCTCTGGCATCTGATTGACCATCCATTACACTATATGGAGTTACAGCGGCTGATTCCAAACGCCACGCCGAAGATGCTTTCGCAGCAGCTTCACGATCTGGAAAACAACGGCATGATTCATCGTGAAGTGATTCCAGAAAAGCCGCCCAAGACGGTATATTCTCTTACCCCATTTGGACAGAGTATTGTTCCTATTCTGGATGCAATGTGCCAGTGGGGAAACAACTATCTGGACGGCCTGGATGTTCAGCCGCCATGCTGTCAAAGTCGCAAATAAAAGGCTGGGCATAGCTGACGAAAAACGGCTATGCCCAGCTTATATTTTCTGCTCTAAATCTGCGACTGCCGAACATAATTGCACAGTGCGGCAAAGTCAACATCGGGATTCTTACTTAAAATCTGTTGCAGGTTTTTCTCTGCTTCCTGGTGCAGCTCCGGCTTTTTCAAATCATCCAAGAGGAAGAAAATATTGAGCCGCCTGCCGACAGTAAACAAAAGTTTTTCATTCGTTGGCAGGGCCAGGAAACGGTCAATCGTTGAAAGCATTTCCTGTTTCTCTGTCCGCAGATTCCCCCTGACTTCCAAAAGCAAATTGATGATGTGTTCATTCACATAGTAACTGTCCATCTCATGTAGTTGCTGCAAGAATAGCTTCTGCTCTACAACGATTTCTTCCTCCGATTGCAGAGTAAAAGAGCCGTCCCTGACAAACTCGCCCAGCTTGGACTCTGGCTTAATGCCTGTGGCATGGACACGGATAAAATTAGGCTGGATGGTGTTCAGCGCCTTTGCTGTCTGAACAGCATTTTCTTCAGACAGCTCCTTGCCGCCGATCCCCAACAATATGAACTCCGACAAGATCATGTCCGCTTCTTTTGCCATGCAGCCGCTTTTAACAACGGTATCCACGTCAAAGCCTTTGTTGATAAGTTTCAGTATTCGATCCGAACCGGTTTCCATTCCGCTGTAAAGATGGTTTAGGCCCGCTTGCCGGAGCGCCTTTAACTCAGCCGGACTTTTTCGAGTGATACTATCGGCGCGGGCATACACTTACTGCTCTATCCGTGGCAAACTTTTCAACTGCACCTGCTGCACAAAGGCCGAAGCTCAGCGGCTGTGTGAAGATTGTCTTGTAAAACAGGACCGCTGCTACATAAACTAAAAAATACCGCCGAGGATGCCTCCCAACTGGGAAGGCTCCTCGGCGGTATTCGTTTATCGGGTCTGCGTTTTTTCGATGGTGTCCTTTTCCTCTGCAAAAAATCGTTCCACGTTTTTCTGTGCCCGAACCAGTTCTTGCATCTCGTTGCGTGCCTTGCGGTAGTCCGGGTAAGCGGCTTTCTTCTTAGTCAGCAACTCTGCAAACTCTGCATCCAACTCCTTGACCCTCGGCAGCTTCTGCAGCCCAGCCTCGTCAAAGGCCGCTTTCGCTGCCTTGTGCAGGGTGATCTCCTCCCGATGGGCTTCCAGAAATGCTTTGCTGTACCCGGCTTTCCGATAAGCGACGTATACCTCACGGGTCTTGGCATAGTTGATGATGTGAGTTTTCAGCACGGCAATCTCTGTCAGCCTTGCTTCTGCTAATTCTGCAACCCAGCCACTGAACCATTCCACGGCTTCTACAGCATCATGTCCTCAACGCTTCCAGCGTCCTCAAAGGACGATTTGATGGGTGTGTAGGGATAGAGGGGCGGCTTATTTGGTGCTACGTTTCATACATCACCCGGAGGTGACGGCCCGTTGCTCGGTGC
>OBZR01000496.1_pt1 | contig 22917 bp, 20 predicted proteins | sample 1495541 | NCBI WGS metagenome assembly OBZR01 (sample SAMEA2580240, study PRJEB22360) | human gut metagenome | biome: human gut; feature: human-associated habitat; material: faeces | place: Denmark | collected 2008/2010 | reverse complement strand
AGTAGAGTGGTTCGGGCAGTATCCTCATCCGGATATCCTGTTTCTGGATATTCAGCTAACGGATGGCAATTCTTTTCTTTTTATAGAACAGGCGCATCCGGAGAGTATGATTGTATTTACTACTGCTTATGACGAATATGCTGTGCGTGCTTTCTCAGTGAATAGCATTGACTATCTTTTGAAGCCGATTCATGAAGACCGCCTGATGCAGACCATTCAACGTTTTGAAGGATTGACAAAGAACTACATCCATGATTTCAATCAGGAAAGCCGGATGCTGGAAATATTGCAGCAACTTTCTGCTGCGCAGGAGACCTCTGTCTCTGTGCAGAAAAAGTATCGTACTCGTTTCCTTATTTCTAGTGGCGAGAAACTATTCACCTTACAGGTGAGTGATATCGCTTACTTTTATTCGGAAAATAAGCTCACCTTTGCCGTAACCCATAAGAATCGTGAGTATCTCATTGATCTGGCACTAGACCGATTGAGTGAACAACTCGATCCGGATCACTTTTTCCGGACGAATCGTCAGACATTAGTCTGTATTGATGCCATTCAGCGTATTGAATCCTATTTCTTAGGAAAGGCAATCGTTCATGTACAACCACCTTTCAAAGATAAGATAATGATAAGTAAAGACAAGATGGCTTCATTCAGAATGTGGCTGAATTATTAGCTGTTTTGTTATCTTCCAAAAGGGAATTGATTTCCCCTATAGCAATACAATACGTTTTTGCATGATATCTGTCAGTTGCGCCTTCAACTGACGGGCATTGATAGGTTTCGGCATATACCCGTCAAAACCACTTTCCATCACCCGTTGCTCGTCTGAAGCATATGCAAAAGCCGTAATGGCGATAATCGGTACTTTGGCAGAGTACTTGCGGATTTCTTTGGTTGCTTCATATCCATCCAGGACAGGCATATTGATATCCATTAATATAATTTGTGGATTATGCTCCTTGAACATGTTTACAGCTTCCTGACCATCCCAGGCATGAAGCAGATGATAATCATATTTTAGAATAGATTCGAACAACTTATAATTGCTTTCATTATCTTCAGCAATCAAAATTACCAGCTTATCCTTTTCTATGGCAATAGGTTGTATGTCCTTTGGAAGGCTCTTCTTAACAGTCTCTGCTTGCTTGTAAGGCAAAGTGAACCAGAATGTAGAGCCGTTTCCTTCTTCTGATTCTACCCCGATTTTACCTCCCATGTGTTTGACAAGTGTCTGGCAGATTGAGAGTCCTAAACCCGTACCTTGTGCAAATGAATTTAATTTGACGAAACGTCCAAAAATACTTTTTTGCTTATCTTGAGGAATGCCGCAACCTGTATCAGCCACATAGAAATATAATTCATTGTTCTGACGTTTGTATCCAAATCGGATACTACCTTGAATGGTGAATTTTATGGCATTCGTCACCAGGTTAATAATTAACTGAGATAACCTGTTCTTTTCTATATGTGCGAAACATGGTTCTTCAGGAGCTACGAATTCCAGTTTGACAGCATCCGACTTAAGTTTCAGTTGACACATGTTTTCCAGGTCTTTCATTAAATCATTGATTTCAACATTGGAATAGTGCAGGTCCAATGTTCCTGCTTCTATTTTTGATAAATCAAGGATATCACTGATGAGCTGCAATAATAACGTATTATTGTTTTCAATGATACTGACATATTCTTGTTTTTCCTCTTCTTCTTCGGTGGATGCCAATATACCGGAGAAACCGACGATAGCATTTAGAGGAGTACGAATTTCATGACTCATGTTGGCAAGGAAAGCAGACTTCAGCCGATTGGACTCTTCGGCACGGTTTTTGGCATTAATCAGTTCCATCTCCATTTTTTTTCGTTCAGTGATAACGAGTGAGGAGCCAACAAGAGTCAATGGGTTGCCATTTTCGTCCCGCGTTTCAACGGCTGCTTGGGCTTCCACCCATTCTATCCTATGAAATCCTTTTTGTGTGCTGACTACGCGATATTCTTCTTTTACTTTTTCCGAATGACCGTCTATTAAGTTCTGATAAGCCTGTTCTACCCGTTTCCGGTCTTCCTTAAATATCTTGGAAAAATAGTGATAGTCGGGTACTGCCAGTTGTTCTTCGGCAACGTCTTTTCCTTGTGTGCTAAGTTCTATCGGTTTGTTGATGTCGCATAAAATTGTTTTACTTCGCAAATCCCATTTCCATGGCACGATATTAGCTACGTCAAGTGACATGGCGAGTTTGTTGTTGATAGTGCTTAGCTTTTGTTGTGCCTTATGGAGCTCTGTGCTGTTCAGGCAAAATACATCAATCATATTATTTTGCCGGTTTGCTTTAAGTACTATATCGTAGAAGGTATCTATTTTTTTGAAATAGTAGGGGAATGTTATTACTTTATTTTCTGATAAGGCTATTTGAGTGAAGTGCAGGAAGTCCGGCATTGATTCTGGAAATATTTCACTCGCTTTTTTCCCGACAACTTCTTCTTTGCGGAAAAAGTTTTTCTCAAAATGCGCATTCACATTGCGGTAAATCAGTTCTACGGGAATGCCATTTTTATCAGCAAGCACTTCTTCCTGCATATAGAGAATGGGCATGTTATTAACCAGATTCTTATAATTTGTCATTGCGTCAATTTCTTTTTGCTGTGCTTTTTTGATGCTATTCAGGCTATGGATACGATAAAAGAATACGATTGCCAGTAATATCATAAAAGACAAGGTACCCATAATGAAATATTTGTTCTGTTTCCAGAATCCAAGCGGTTTATTCAGAAAATGTGTGTTTGGAGGACACATGGAAGGAGAGAATCCTTTACGGAGTAATATCGTATAGTTGATAATAGGTGCGCCATCTGATGGCATATAAAAGGGAATTTCTCTAGCCGGCTTTCCTGTAAGTATTTCTGAAATGGTATGAATTAATTGCTGGTTATAGTGTTTTTGGTCATAAGTATAACCACCTATCATGCCACCGTTTTCTTCTGTTATATCAGCCATATTAAGGGTGAAAATTGGAGCTGTAGTTGTTACGATAAGTTTGTGAGCATTGGTAACCAATGAAGTATTACCTGCAAATGTCGTTTTGTAGAACCAGGAAGCAAATAAAATTCCGGTTGTATTCGGATCAACATGATACAATGAATCCAATAATTGGTTCGTTGTCATTTTTTGTGGCGTGATGTACTGGTATTCAATATTAGGATTTATGGTTTTTAACTTTGTCTGTATTTCCTGATTATTGGTCTGATTGACTTCTCGCTCGTCACCGATAAATATGAATTTCTTCATATCAGGGATTATGTGAGAGATCAGTTGGATATTTTCCCGTAAATAAAGGTTTGAATATAAAAGTACCAGATTGTAGGGATCGGCAAGTTGGGAGATCGGAACACGCTCCGCTTGTGTAACTGGTTGTTTGTAGATGTAGGTGTCTTTAGGACCTATAAACTTTTCTTCCGAACAGAGTACAATAGGAATGTCTCCCCAAAGCTCTCTATATTCATCACGTAGTAATAGAGAAGGGTTTCCTAATAATATTAGCAGCCGTGGGCGATGATGCTCGTATTTCTGAGAGATCATATTCTTGAATTCTCCTAAAATCGTATCGTTATCGATCATTAAAGTATTCATATGTTCCGCATATAATGCCAGTTTTGGGTTCTTTTGAACGTACTCCGATACGGTTGAAATCATCCTGTTACTCCAAGGAGAAGATTCTGCATAGGAATTGATGCATAAAATATAGTTTGAAATATCTATGTGGTCTCTTTGTGCTAAAATAGGAGTAATAGATATGAAACATAGAAAAAATGCTAGCACATATTTTTTCATATTCATGAGAGTATGATGTTTGTGTTCGATATATTATTTATTGATTTGATACGGGCAAAAGTACTAAAAACAATCTGAAAAACGATAGCATCCAATTAAAAAATAATAAAGTAGATGTATTGCTCAAGGAATTTCGAATCCGACCTTATACGGATGTGTAAACCAAAAATATGTACGTGTACGAAAAAGGATGCACTTGTTTTTATCAATAATTGGCCTATTATTGTCTGTTTTTATTAATGAATAAAACTGCAATATTTGCTTGTTAAAAGCAGAATGCGTAAATTGTTGATTATGAATGTTGTATGGGCGACTGTTTTTTCCTTTAAAACCAACGAGCCGTTGGTTTTAAAGGAAGGACCCGTTGCACACCGAGGAACGGGCCGTTGGTTTTAAAGGAACAAATGAATTTACTATTCAATTGTAAGAATTATATTTTTTATGTGTAGATTTATTCCTTGATATACTATCGGGACTATTTCAATGCTTCTATGATTTTCGGCAACATTGTCCAGATCGTATTCTCATCTTGTGCAGTAAAGAAGTTGCCATCTATCTCAGATTTTTCATCCGTGGCAGTTCCGTTTTGAATGGCAGGTTTGGCCAGCGGATGGACAGCGACTTTTTTACCTTTTGTTATACCTGTAAAGTCAAACATCATTGCACCGGCACAGTGCCCGATCATCATCTTTCCTTTTTCTCCGAAAGTCTTGATGACTTCCATCAAGTCCACATTGTATGGCTGGTTTGCATACTGCTGGAATACAGGTACTGCATCTCCACAGGAGAATACAAGTGCATCAAATTCGTCTTCATGCCCTTTTAGATTAGCAATCACATCATCTACTATTAGGACCATTCCTGAATTGGTTTTGATCTCTTTCGTATCCGATACGGCAAATACTTTATAGGAAATGCCATTTTCGAAAAAGGCTTCCAAGTATTGGAATAAACCACAACCATTTACCGGATTCACTGCTAAAACTGCTACTTTCTTTGCCATAATCATAATTATTTAAATGAAACAATAGTTATTTTTAGTAAGTTTATTACTTTTGTGATGCAAATGTATCTACCTTAATTGAGAAATACAAGAACGAACCTCAGAATAAGGTAGTTACATGGAAGTAACTATTGTTGACACTCAGTATAATACAAAACGTTAAAAAGATGAAAAACTTTCACCCGACAGGGAATTGCCCCGTAAGAGATGTCATAAGCCGCTTGGGAGACAAATGGTCGATGCTGGTACTGATAACTTTGAATGCGAATGGTACGATGCGTTTTAGCGATATTCATAAAACGATAGAGGATATTTCACAGCGGATGCTGACTGTTACTCTTCGTACGCTCGAATCTGACGGTTTGATTGAACGGAAAATATATGCGGAAGTACCTCCCCGTGTAGAGTATTATCTGACAGATACAGGAGGAACTTTGATTCCGCATATTGAAGGATTAGTAGGCTGGGCTTTGGAAAATATGGATACGATTCTGGAGCATAGAAAAAGTAACTGACCGGATTATGAATAAAGTAGTGGATACTGTTCTACAAAGTATTCACTATTTTATTTCATTCCATTTCGGCGGAGTTGTATTTAATAGATTGCGCACGAAGAAGTCGTAGCGTTTATGTTCACCGAAACTTTCTCCCATAGTGTGGTGAGCACCGGGAATAACCACTAACTCAAAATCTTTATTGGCTTTGATCAACGCATTTGCTACCTGCATGGTAGAAGCCGGATCTACGTTATCATCCATTTCACCTACTACCAGCATTAACGGGCGACTGAGCAAGTGAGCATTCTCAACATTCGATCCTTCTTTATATTGTTCACCAACCGGATAACCCAGCCATTGTTCATTCCACCATATCTTATCCATACGATTGTCATGGCAACCACAGGCAGAATATGCTGCTTTATAAAATTCGGGATGAAACAGTACTGCTGTCATTGATTCCTGTCCACCTGCGGAACAACCATAAATTCCGACACGATCTATGTCCATATAAGGGTACTTTTGGGCAGCGGATTTTATCCAGGCAATATGATCGGGCAATCCGGCATCTTTCAGATTCTTGTAACATACGTTTTCGAAAGTGCGTGAACGGAAAGAAGTTCCCATCCCATCTACCATGACAACAATAAAACCGAGTTCGGCAATACCACTCATAAAGTAGTTATAAGGAATAAAGGTTTTGGGTACGTATTGATTACCCGGTCCTTGATAGATATACTCCAAAACGGGGTATTTTTTGTCAGGATCAAAATTGCTGGGACGAATGATGATTCCCCACATATCCGTTTTTCCGTCACGACCTTTGGCGGTGAATACTTCGGGAGCTTTCCAGCCTTCAGCTTCCAGACGACTGATATCAGCCGTTTCAAGTGGCATGATGACTTTTCCGTTTTTGGCATCCCGGAGTACGGCTACAGGAGCTTTGTCTACCATAGAATATACATCAACTAAATATTGCATATCTTTTGAGAACCATGCATTATGCATTCCTTCTGCCGGAGTGAGACAAGTGAGATTCTTACCGTCGAAGCCGATACGATAATAACGGATCAGGTAGGGATCTTCTTTAGCTTGTACGCCATTTGCCGAGAAATAAATAAGTTGGTTGGTTTCATCTACCCGGAGGATATCACGTACGTACCATTCGCCTTTGGTTATCTGACGAATAGGCTGGGCTGTAGTACGGTCATACATATACAGGTGATTCCAGTTGTCACGTTCACTCATCCATATCATTCGTTTTCCATCTTGTAAATCATGTCGGAAACGACGGGAATAATTAACGTATTTGTCGCTTGTCTCTTCTATTAACGGGCGTACCTTTCCTGTTGCGGCAGAAAATTCCAATACCCGGTAGACCTGATGTCCGCGCTGATTGTATTCGAAAGTGATGGCTTGACTGTCGCTGTTCCATTCGGGGGCCGTAATGTAATATTGTTGAGAGAATAAATCTGTCGATGGAATCACACTGTGTCCTGTTTCCACATCGTATATGCAGGGTATCTTAAACGGAAGTTCATCGCCCGGTTTGGCATACTCTTGTTTGTGGAGTTTGGGTTGAAGCTGATCGCTTGGGGAGGATTCCACATAATATACATAGCGTTTTTCTACCGGACGAATCTTGCAGGAAGCGACTTTTTTGCTGTCGGGAGACCAGCGGATATAGGCTGAGTAATAATTTCCCAAAGTACCGTCCAGACTTAGCTGTTTTTCTTTTCCGGTAGCTGTTTCTTTTACATATATATTATGATTCTTAATGAATGCTGTATATTTCTTGTCAGGAGAGGTGACGGGAGCAGCCGTCTTTTCATCATCTGTTTCCATCCAGTGGCGTTGTTTGCGTGGAGTGGGCAGAGCACCTTCATCTGTCAGCTGATTTTTGTCGATGACATACACCCAGCGATGATTGTTGAAAACGAAACGTAGCGTATCCAGTCCGTTGTTGACAGACAGACGATCCAGATAAAGAGAAGTGGCTTCTATTTTGCGTCCCGATGCCTCACTTAAAGCTGCTGCCACGAGTTTGTGGTCAAACAAGTCTTTTCTGTTTTGAGTGTCGGCATCCACTAATACATAGATACGTCCGTCGGGAGTATTTCGTACATACCAGAAATAATGCGTTTTACCAATCCACTCCGGATTGACATTGGAATAGAATACTTTGTTTGCACTGAATTTTTCTCCTGCTGAGTAAGCACGACGGTAATCTTCTATAGTACCTTGTGCGATGGCTATGTTTGTGCAGAAAAGCATGGCTGCTAATAGTAGGTTTTTCATGGCTCGTTAATTAATTTTTGCCAACAAAGTAAACGATAATAATAAGAGAAAACAAGTGCATTGTATTATTTTTCTATTGATTTGGATGATTGTTTGATTCTTTAGTACACCTTTAAATTGGAGAATGACTACTTCCTTGAAATGGAAGTCAGTGGTGTGGTGCGTGAATAGTATTCGGAAATATTTTGTTGTATTATACGGAAGAAGCTGCTCAGGAGTTTTCGGGAACAGTATATGTTCCCGAAGACCTGGAGAAAATACTTCTCTGATATATGTGATGCAGAAAGCCGCCATCATTGTATTTTATCCCTTTACGCCCATAAATTTGAAAGGCAACGCTGTTTTAAAATTCTTGGCTGTATTTCCATGATACATCTCTCCATTGGCAATAGACAGTTTGAACACCGGAGCCCCTTCCGATAAATCGAAATCCTGCAGATTTACCCAAAAGGTATTCGGAGTCAGACTTGATTCGAAAAAGTATCTCAGGTTCTTGCTCTCCGAAACGGTTCTCCATTGAGTAGTGGAAATCTCGGGACTTTCGGGAGTGGATATCCCGTAAGGAACAGAAGCATTGCGTACAACACTGAATACACTGGCAACAGCTATTCTTTCATCATCGGTCTCGGGCAATGCGTTGATGTAGAAGCTGGCTCTGGCAAAGCGGTCGGCAGCGCGATTCGTACCGGGCAGAAAGCTCAGTCCTCCTATTGATTTCCAGTATTCGCTCAGTGCCAGTTGCTTGTTGTAAGTAAGAGAGTTGGTCATAACCTTGTATTCCTTACTGTGATATACCGTGAGTTTCCCACCTACATATTCAAAAATGGCACAGTCACCTGTAGCATCCGAAATAGATAAATGTAAAGTAGCCAGACGGGAACCGTCCGGCATCATATCCGAAACGACCTGAAAGGTATCTTCATCAATGTATGCTACGGCTTCTTCTACGGTGGCAAAATTGTCCAGCATATATTGCACCCAGGCTGTAATGGCAAGTCCCGGTTTATTCTTATCTCTTACGGGGTATTCGGTTTCGGGCAACCAAAGCAGATTGGCGACCAGCCCTTTCTCATTCATACCATCCGTACTGGCGATCTCGAAAGCGGAAGTCACTACGCTACCATATCTGGAAGTCCATTCCAGCGAGTTCTCTCCGGTTTCTCCGTTCCGTTTCATCCCTCTGGGAAACACCCAAAGGTTGCTGTGCATATCTGTTTTCCAGTCCATAGAACGACCGGTTGCTACCATACCATTGCTTCCTGAATAAACGACTCTCGTACACATAATTTCGATTTTTAGTTATAGGTTTATTATTGGTTATTCATCTGTGAGATGCAACCTGTTCGGAATTCTGTCACAGAACTATCAGTCACGATAGTGACAAGTTAACAAGAATATGCCCTTAAAGTTCAGCGTTTGTATTGATAGTGCGAGATTGCTGAGCCGGTTTTTCAAGATATACTTTCGGGAAATTGTTTATCAGGTGAATTTTTATACCTTTGCAAGATACTGATGAAAGGTTCAAAGTTTTAAAATATGGAGATAAAAAAAGTAATTTCGGATAAAAAAGAGTTCTTGGAACTGTTGCTTTTGGCTGATGAACAGGAGAGTATGATCGACCGCTATCTGGAACGTGGCGATATGTTCGTCTTGTACGATAACGGATTGAAAGCGTGCTGTGTCGTAACCCGTGAAGGGGAAGGAATTTATGAAATCAAGAACATAGCTACGATCTCTTTTTTCCAGCGGCAGGGATATGGAAAACGCTTGATTCAATTTTTATTTGATCATTATCGGGGGAAATGTTCTGAAATGCTGGTCGGTACAGGCGATGCACCTTCTACGCTTTCTTTCTACGAACATTGTGGCTTCACCATTTCCCATCGGCTAAAGAATTTCTTTACCGACAATTACGACCATCCTATGTACGAAGACGGCAAGCAACTGGTGGATATGGTATATCTGAAAAAGACATTTTAGTATTTGCTTTGTGATGGAGATGGATATAAATCGATTGGTGAAAGAGTATGGAAGCTATCAAAAGAGATTTAGGTTATCCGATTGTGTGGATGAAATAATAGAACTGTATGTTTATATTACCAATAGAAGAACCCATAATATTGATAGTTTCTTCATCTGAAAAGAGAGGTCTATTATTCTTACATTTATTATTTCCGTTGTTAATAAACGCAGTTTCAGTTTCTAATAAACTTTTTGCACGTTTATTAGAAACGGTATTCGAGTTTATTAAAAACTATTTTTTGAGTTTTGGAAGAAAATATAAAATGAATTAAGCGAAAATATAAACAAAATGGGGCAATAATCATCCGACTTATTGCCCCATATCATGGTTGCTCTGATATAAAGAGATATCAGTTTATGTGTGTGTTATGTATCTATTTTTTTAATAAAACTCATTCTTTTTTAGTTTTCTTTCCTCAAAGATACAACATTAAAAGCCGTTTGTCAAGTGTTTCATAAGAAAAGCGGATTGTTCACCAAATAGCTCTGATTTTATTTATAAATCATATACGGTTACAGCTATTTCTTTGGTGATAAGCTCTTCTTTTATGATTTGCTCCATAAGTTCCCACTTGCCACCTGCCAGTCCACAGCCAATACGGGGCATATGTACACTTGCCTTGTGGGCAATTGTAAACAGGGCTACCTCCTTCAAACATTGCCGGACGGCGTCATAACGGATGGGAGGGAGTCCTTTACTGTCTTTATAAATGCCATGTTGTCCTATCATATTGGCGACATATAACTTATTTTCAACATTTACAAACTGTACAGCTCCCAAAGTAAATTCTTCCTGTGATTTGTACCACTGGCGATAGGCTTCTTCCGGCATTTTCCATTTTTTAGAAAGTGCCAGTACAAACCCTTTTCCCCATCCTCCGATATCGTTGCAAATATGAGTAATCACTTTGACACCTGAACCAATCGGTGCTGTGGCATCTCCTTTTATATATAGTATTTCCATCGTTTTATCTTTTTAATCAAAGCAAAGATAGAAAAAAACAGAGATATGGTGAATAATAATGGAAAGTTCTTCTTTGAATGAATATAAAAATGATTATAATTAAATCAATAATGAATAAAATTAAATTCTATATTAATATTATTGATGTGATCGTTTGTTTTATTCGAATTTATCTCTACTTTTGCATCATAAATGAAGATGATATGAATGAAGTAAAGAAACGGTTACCATTGCAATGTCCATCCTGTGATGCTCCATTGAAAGTAGGACGGTTGTTTTGTGAAGAATGCAATACGGAAGTTTGTGGCAATTTTGAATTGCCTTTACTGGCGCGCCTGTCGGAGAAAGAGCAGCAATTTGTTCTTGATTTTGTAAAGTCAAGCGGCAGTTTGAAAGATATGGCGAAGAACATAGGAGTCAGCTACCCTACAGTTCGAAATATGTTGGACGATATAATAGATAAACTAACTAAAATGGATATGTGATGAAAAACAAAGTAAAATTAATAGTGAATCCGTTTATTCGGATTGCAGGTGGTCAAGCGTTGATATGGGGCTTTCTGGGCTTAATAGTATCTACCTTATTGTGTTGGATATCGGGTTATCATTATCATGGTTTGCTTCATTTTGGACCGGCCCCCAATCCGGCTTGGTGGTGTTATCTGGCGGAACATCTGATTGTGTGGCTGATTCCTGCACTGCTCTTTTATCTGGGAGGTCTTTTTCTGTCTCATTCCCGCATTCGTGTGATAGATGTACTGGGTACTGTTTTGTTTGCTCAGCTGCCGTTGCTTGGAATGAATCTGATCAGCCTGTTGCCGGCCATGCGGATGATGTCACAAATGAACATGAATATGTCTCCCGAAGAAATGCTGGCACAGCCTTATTTTATCCTGGCAATGATTCTTACACTGTTGGGATTGCCGTTTCTGATACTTACTTTGATTTGGATGTTTAATGCCTTGAAAGTGTCTTGTAACTTGAAACAATGGAAGTTATGGACAGTCGCACTTATAGGAATTATTGGTGGTGACGTCTTGTGCCGGTTCCTGATAGGATGGTTGTATTAACGGCTTAAATATAGTGACACTATCCCGTCACGATAGTGTCACTATTTTCAATCATGGTAATTATTACACCATAATTAATTTTACTCATTGAACCAGTCTATCTTCTTGGAGAAATACATTACCATTGCCAAAATGATAAATAGTCCCAGACTGCCTGCTAATAATGCAAAGGTTTCCAGTTGAATCAAAACGAAGATATAAAGGTAGAGTACACTTAATAGTCCGGACATGATCAATGACGGTTTCTTCTTTTTGGTGATTCCCAACATATATCCGCCAACTAATATAATAGTCAGTGCCGCAGATAACAAATAAGCAGGATTAAAGCCGATATGTTCGGAGAAGGAGAGCAGCAGACTATAGAACAGGCAGAGTGCTAAACCTACCAATAAATACTGTAACGCATGAATACGGGTTTTATTCATGATTTCAGTGAAGAAAATGACACCGAACGTCAGCAGAATAATCAGAATAGCATATTTGGCTGAACGCATGGACTGTTGATACTGCTCTACCGGTATTTTGAAGTTGACGCCGAAACTGGAGTTCTCAATATCCTTGATATTGGTATTGTTGTAATTCACCAGAACCTGCGAATAGTTGCGGTTCAGATTCAGTACCTGCCATTGTGCCGAGAATTCTTTTTCTGTAATCTCGCGGTTGTTGGGCAAGTAGTTTCCTGTAAAACTTGGAGTATTCCAGTTGGCTTTCAAATCAACACGGGTCGTTTTACCCAATGGGATAAAGTTGATGGACTGCGAACCTTTCAGCTTGATTTTAATCTCATAAGGCAGTTTCTTGTTCTTCTTCAGATCGGATAAGTCGGTAATGGCGTGTACTCCCGTAGCGCCTATCCCTCTGTTATCCATTCCCGGTTCAAAGACGTAAACTGAATCTCCCAGCGTGATACTGATCTGCTCACTGATGCCCCGCATATCTGTCAGGTTCAGGCAGATGGCAGCTCTGTCAAATTGCAGTTGTTCCATATCCACCCTGCTTTTTATCAGCTCTTCGGGACTGAATGAACCTTTCAAAGTCAGTTCCGACTGATACACGTTCACTTCATAAATACTTCTTTTGAGTATTTCGGTTTTCAATTGTCCATTGACCAGAAGTTCGTCCGGAAACAAGAAAAGGTCCTTGATTGATACCTTCTTTTCCCCGTTGTTCTCTGTCGTTACCGGATACTGGATATTCAGATAGGGGCCGGTAATGGTTTGGGCAAGGCTCCATTTCTCGCTTACCTCATTAATAGCTTCTTCCTGCGTACGTCCCCGCTCGGAAATAAGATCTTCGATCATGAACATCGGTATCATCAGAAGAATGATTAATCCTCCGATAATGATGACCTTGATTGTTTTAGAGAAGCGGCGGAGGCATCCCAACGGTTGTTGTTCCTGCACTTGCTCAGTTGATTTTTCATTGAAACCGTCCATAAGATAATAGTGTTTAGTGAATTATTATGTTGACTTTAGAAAATTCTCCAGGGCTTCAATATGAGATTTGAAGGCTTCTCTGCCTTGCTTTGTGGCCTGGAAAACCGTTCGCGGTTTTCGTCCTACAAAGCCTTTGCTGCATTCGATGTAGCCGAGTTCTTCCAGCGCACGGGTGTGGCTTGCCAGATTGCCGTCCGTCAGTGAGAGTTGTTCTTTCAGAAAATTGAAATCAGCTTCCTCATTGACCATCAGAACAGCCATAATCCCTAGCCGGACCTTGCTCTCGAATGCCTTATTTATATTTTGAAATGCTTCTATCATTTATGACTGCTTTCTTTCGTAATGTAAATAGAACAGTATTCCATAGAGGATATGAAATCCACCGAAACCTATCGTCCAGAACAGTAAGGCGTGGCCTTCCCAAAAACTATCTATGACTCCCAGACAGATAAAAGCGTATCCCAACCAAGCTATATTGGCATAGGTAAATTTAGAAACATTGACCAAAGTCAGTCCATAGAATAAAAGCATGACCGAGGATAAAATGTCATAATATCCATGCAGCAGCAGAGAAATACATAAAGCACCTCCGGTCAGCATCGGAAGTGAAAAATTCCATAATGCCCGATAGGTCAGCTTGCTGAAAAACTTTTGTCGCAGCTTTTTGGACTTGTTGTAAGACAGTATGCCGGCAGTGACGGCGGCAGCTGCCAATACAAGGATGGCTACCATAATCATCAGCTTCAAGGCTACGATTAATGTTGTGTCCGGGGTAACAAGGCAAGTGGCGATGTATGTACCCGCTAGTGCGTAAACTCCGGCCATAATAGCCGCTAATCCACTGATCGAGATAAACTTGGAGGACTTTTCCATCAACTCTTTTATCTCATTTACTGATTCTAATGCTTTATCTTTATTCATATAAAAAGTACTTTGTAATGCAAAGTAAAATAAAAGATTTCAGATGAACAAAGATTCTGCTCATTTATTTTGAAAATTAGAGATTAGTGTGGGTGAATGGAACAATTTATATAGTCGTTTTATATGAAATTAGTCAAACGTTTGACTAATCCGGTAGAAATACATACCTTTGCGCCCGAAAAAGGTAAAAAGTACTTTTATGATAAGAGAAGGAGCAGAGTTTAGAGAACTCATGCTACAGGTTTTCCGTACCCGCATGGCTTTTCGTAGGTCGATGCAGCGGACACTGAGAAAGAACAACGCAGGTATCACATTCGAAATGCTTCAGGTACTGAGCTGTTTATGGCATGAACAAGGCATTAGCCAGCAAATATTGGCTGAACGTATCGCAAAAGACAAAGCATGTCTGACCAATCTGATGAACAATCTGGAGAAGAAAGGGTATGTCCACCGGAAGGAAGATCCGGCAGACCGCCGCAACAAACTGGTTTATCTGACTCCGGAAGGAGAGGAGTTTAAGGAACAGATTCGTCCCATACTGGATCAGGTTTATGTATACGCGGAACAGGTGATTGGCATAGAAAGCATTGAACTCATGTTATCGGAATTAAAGGGAGTATACGATGTTCTTGAAAACGTATAGGGTATATCTGATAGGACTGCTCTGCCTGATGTTCGCCGGTCAGCCGGCAAAGGCGCAGACGGATTCTTTATTTCTTTCCGTAGACCAGCTTTTCGAACGGGGAGTGCAGCATAGTTTGCAGCTTCAGGCGGATGCGCTCAAAGAAGCCATGGCGCAAGAACGGACACGGACGGCACGCACATCATCACTGCCCGATCTGCAAGTGGGATTGAAAGGAGGTTTTGTGGGACAGCCGGTCGTTTGGGAACGGGGATTGTCCGGCCCGACATATCCGGATATTCCGGACTGGTCACAGAATTACGCCATCGACTTTTCCCAACCACTGTATCAAGGTGGCAAGATTCGGAGGACTATCCATAAGGCAGAGATGGAAAAACAAGTTGCCGAGTTGCAGACATTAACAGACCAGGCGGAAATCAAACTTGGTTTGCTGAACCAATACATGAATCTGTTCAGCCTTTTCAAGCAGCATGAGATATTGATGCGGAACATTGAGGAATCCGAATTACGCCTGCGGGATATTCGCCGGATGAAAAAGGAGGGGGTGATAACGAATAATGATGTATTGCGCAGCGAGATGCAGTTGACGAACGACCGTTTGTCTTTGCAGGAAACGGAAAATAGCATCGTACTCGTGTCGCAGCAGCTGGATATTTTATTGGGACAGGATGAGAACCTGTTACTGAAACCGGATACGACCCTACTGCATCAGGCAGTTGCTCTGGAAGCGTATGACGACTATATCACCCTTGCTTACACAAATGATCCGGCAATGAAATTGCTCAGAAAACAAACGGAACTTGCCCGGAACGAGATCCGGTTGGCTCAGTCGTTGTCTCTTCCCAGCATATCGCTGTATGCCTCAAATACACTGGCACGCCCTGTTTCGCGTACATTGACGGATATGTACAACAATAACTGGAATGTAGGACTGTCGGTTTCTTATCCTTTATCCTCAATCTACAAAAACAGTCATAAAATAAAGGAAAGCAAACTGATGGTGTCTTTGCGTAAGAATGATGAAGAGCAGAAGATGCAGAGAATCCGTATGGATGTGCGCACTGCTTTTCTGCGGCATCAGGAAGCTTTGCAACGGGTAGAAGCCTTACAGTTGTCTGTCCGGCAGGCGCAGGAGAACTATCGTATTATGCAGAACCGTTATCTGAATCAGTTGGCTATTCTGACTGACTTGCTGGATGCCAACTCTGTCCGTTTGAATGTAGAGTTGCAGCTGGTCACGGCCCGCACTCGTGTGATTTATACTTATTATCAACTTCAGAAGGCTTGTGGTCGTCTATAATATATTAGGGTTATGGCAACATTAAAGGAAAAAAAACGGAAACTTAAAAAAATGAGAGCTCGCAACATCATATTAAATATGGTGTGTGTATGTTTGGCTGTCTCCGGGCTCTGGTGGACTATTACTTATTTTTGGCGTTACATTAACTACGAAGTGACCAATGATGCTTTTGTAGACCAATACGTTGCTCCGTTAAATATACGTGCTTCGGGATATATCAAGGATATCCGTTTCAAGGAACATCAATATGTGCGTCAGGGAGATACCTTGTTAGTGCTCGATAACCGTGAATATCAAATAAAAGTGAAGGAAGCCGAAGCAGCTCTGCTGGATGCGCACGGTTTGCAGGATGTTCTTCACTCAGGTATCGAAACTTCCCATACTAATATAGCCGTGCAGGATGCCAATATAGCCGAAGCGAAGGCGAAGCTCTGGCAACTGGAACAGGACTATCACCGCTTTGAACGTTTGCTGAAAGAAGAATCGGTGCCGGAACAACAGTACGAGCAGACCAAAGCCGCGTATGAAGCAGCTGAGGCACGCTATCAGGCATTAGTCGCGCAAAAACAGGCTGCTTTGTCGCAATATGCGGAAACGAGTAAAAAGACAACCGGAGTTCAAGCCGGTATCTTGCGTAAAGAAGCGGATTTGGATTTGGCTAAATTGAACTTGTCTTATACGGTACTCACTGCTCCATACGATGGATATATGGGCAGGCGCACCTTAGAACCCGGACAGTATGTCCAGACGGGACAAACCATCTCTTATCTGGTACGCAACAAGGATAAATGGATTACTGCTAATTATAAGGAAACACAGATTGCCAATATCTATATTGGTCAGCAGGTACGTGTTAAAGTAGATGCGTTGCCCGGGAAGATTTTTAACGGGGAAGTCACTGCTATCTCGGAGGCAACCGGGTCGAAATATTCTCTGGTCCCCACAGACAATTCCGCGGGAAACTTTGTGAAAGTACAACAGCGTATCCCGGTACGGATAGAGCTGGAGAATATCTCTACTGAAGAAATGGCACAATTAAGAGCGGGTATGATGGTTGAAACAGAAGCTTTGCGCAAATGATAACAATGAAAGAGTTGGGAGTACCCGTTCGTTCCTGGGTGCCCGATTGGTTGGGGTTCTGTTGCATTTTCATTGTTATTCTTCCGGTTACCATGCTGAATGGTTCGTATACCGGAAGTATGCTCGAAGTATCGAATACGCTTGGAACCAATTCGGAAGATATAACGATGGGATATTATGCGGCTTCGGCAGGCATGGCCATTGCTTATCCTATTATTCCTAAAGTGCTGGCAGCCGTTTCGGTCAAGTTTCTCTTGCTGATAGACTTGCTCCTGCAGTTCTTTTTGAGTTGGATTTGCGCCCGTTCGCAGAATGCCGATATTCTGATAGCCTGCAGTTTTGCTATCGGCTTTCTGAAAGGTTTTCTGATGTTATGGTTTATTCGTTATGCACAGAAGATTTTCAGTGCGAAGAATATCCGTAGCGAGTTCTATTCCTATTTTTATCCATTGGTGTATGGGGGCGGACAGGCCTCCATGCTGGTCACTGCGCAATTGGCATATCACTATAACTGGAAGTATATGTATTACTTCATGATGCTTTTGATTCTGGTTTCTATTCTGTTTGTTATCATCTGCTTCCGGCATAACCGCCCGATTAAATCGGTACCGTTATCCGATTTGCATATTCGGGAGATGTTTATCATTTCGGTAGGGTTGCTGATGCTGATTTACGTCATCAATTATGGGAAAGTTCTGGATTGGATGGCTTCTGCCAAACTTTGTGCTTATATTGTAATTTCCCCTATACTGATTGCATTATTTATCTGGATTCAGCACCATTCGAAGAATCCCTATGTTAGTCTTGCCCCTCTGTTTCAGCCTAAAGCAATCATCGGATATTTCTATATGATGCTTGTTATGTTTTTCAGTACATCCACCACATTATTGACCAATTACCTGAGCATCATCCTGAAAGTGGACAGCACGCATACCTATTCTCTTTATATCTTTTTGCTTCCGGGGTATGTAATCGGAGCTTTTATCTGTTTCTGGTGGTTTCGTTGGCAACGTTGGCGCTTCCGGTTTCTGATAGCGGGCGGAATGAGTTGTTTTGTTATTTTCTTTGGTATTCTATATTTTGGCATTGCGCCGAACAGTACGTATGAAATGTTATATCTGCCCATCTTTTTCCGCGGATTGGGTATGTTGACTTTGATTATAGCCTTTGCCCTGTTTGCCGTAGAAGATTTGAACCCGAAGTTTTTGTTGTCGAATGCTTTCTTTCTGATAATCTTCCGTTCGGTACTGGCACCTATCATGGCTACTTCTTTTTACAGCAATATGCTGTATCGTCTGCAACAGAAATATATATATTCTTTGTCGGAGACTATCACGACTGCCGACCCGCTGGCTGCGTCCCGTTATACTCAGTCTCTGAATAATGCGCTTGCACAAGGACACAGATATGATGAAGCGGTACAGATAGCTACCCATTCTCTTTATGGAACTTTGCAGGAGCAGAGTCTGTTGCTTGCACTGAAAGAAATATTAGGTTATCTGTTGGTGATATCGGTCATAATAGCTGTTATCTCGCGTTTCATTCCGTTTCATAAGACGATTCGTGTTACATTTGCCAAGACGGGAGATGATATGGTATAGCATATAAAAATGAGTAAATCATCCCAATTTTTCAATTCTTTTTCCTATATTTGGCTGGTAATCACTGGAGAACAGATTCTCTCCGGAGTAGGACAGATCTAATCTTAAACACGAATTTGAAATAGATGAATTATGATGAACAGGGCTATCCTCGTCTTACTATTCCTCTTGTCGGCACTGCCATTTTCTTTGCAAGCCCAGATGCCGGACAGTATCGTTCGTAAATTATCGGGCTATATTGAAGCAGTGCAGAATTTCGGAGAAATGCTGCCACAGGAAAAAGTCTATTTACATTTCGACAATACCAGTTATTATCAGGGAGACCCTGTTTGGTTTCAGTGTTATGTTGTGACATCCGAACTGAACCGCCCGTCGGATTTGAGTAAAACCCTTTATGTCGAATTGTTGAATCCGGGTGGGGAAGTCATAGCGAAACGTGTATTGCCTGTTAGGAACGGCCGTTGCCACGGTAGTTTCGAATTAACACAACTACCTTTTTATTCCGGTTTTTATGAGGTTCGTGCCTATACGAAATATATGTTGAACTTTGGAGAGGAGGTTATTTTCTCCCGGGTTCTTCCGGTATTCGATAAGCCTCGGGCAGCTGGTGATTTTAAAGAGAAGAACATACAGAAATATGCTGTTTATAAATATCCGCAGGTACGGAAAAAAACGGCTAAGGAGAAAAAAGTCAATCTGAAGTTTTTTCCTGAAGGAGGAAATTTGGTCGAAGGCATTCCTTCCCGCGTTGCTTTTGAGGCAACGGATGCCTATGGAAATCCGATCGCACTGTCCGGAACGGTTATCAACCGGGAAAAGAAAGAAATCGCCTCCTTTGCCACTGTACACGAAGGACGTGGCACCTTTGTGTATACCCCTACGAACGGAGAGAATCATAAGGCTGAGGTGGAGTTGAATGGCAAAAAGTACCGTTTTGATTTGCCGGAAGCCCGGTTGCAGGGATATGCCTTGCAGGTTGATAATCTTTCTTCGGAAGACAGTATAGCAGTCAGTGTACAAAAGAATCCGCATACACCGGAGTCTGTCTTAGGCTTAGCTGTGCTTGGTCATGGGAAACTGCTTAATTATTGTCTGTTGAACATCCGGAAAAATACACCTGTCTCTTTCAAACTTGACAAGACGGAATGGAAGGCAGGGGTGGCACAGATCGTATTGTTTGATACAGCAGGACAGATTATTGCCGACCGCCTTATCTTTATGAGAAAACCGGAGCCATTGACAATCAGTGTCCGGAAAAACAAAGAGGATTATCAGCCGTTTGATCGTGTCTTATTGGACTTTTCAGTACGTGACACGGCGGGTAAGCCTGTGTCCGCTCCGATATCAGTATCTGTGCGTGACGGATGGGAAGAAGTGGAAAGCCGGCATTCTATGTTAGCGGACTTATTGTTAATGTCTGAGATTAAAGGCTACGTTCATCGTCCGCTCTATTATTTCGAAGCGGATGATAAAGAGCACAGAACAGCTTTGGATCACTTGTTGTTGGTGCAGGGATGGCGGCGTTATGCATGGAAATACGAGTCGGGGGTGGAACCGTTTGAATTGAAGTACATGCCCGAACAAGGGATTGAAGTGCATGGACAAGTTGTTTCATTTGTTAGAGGTAAGCCTAAACCAAATATACAAGTCTCTTCTTTTCTGGCGAAGCGGGGAGATGAGGAAACTTCGCCGGGAGCGCTTTCTCTTAACCTGTTTGAAACAGACAGTGTGGGACGTTTTGCTTTTATTACTGATATTATTGGCAAGTGGAATCTGATTCTTTCTGTGATGGAGAAAGGTAAGCGGAAAGACCACCGGATTGTATTAGACAGAGTATTCAGCCCTCAACCTACACAATATCCGCTGGGAGAAATGCAGATAAGCCTGTCCGGTAGAGATAAACCGGGAGCAGAACAGGAACTACAGACAGATACTGTGATTGGTGATGATATCGATTATAATCGTTTTATGGATGCTTATGAAGATTCTCTGTCAAAACGGGGTATGAGAGAGAAAAATCACCGTTTGGGTGAAGTGGTGGTGAAGGCTAAGAAATGGAGTCGTGAGAAGGATATTTATGAAAATCGTTCGAAGTCGGTTGCTTACTACGATGTACCTTCGGAGATGGATGATATTTTGGATAAGGGAGGTTATATCGGTGAAGATATCCACGAGCTACTTGTCCGTATGAATCCCAATTTCATACGCAGGTATAGTGGTGGTGAGGAATGGTTGCAGTATAAAGGTCGCTCTCCCTTGTATGTGATAAACTATAAACGAACGGAGGCTACTGAAATAGATCAGACCCGATACCGGACACTTCGCCTGGTGGCTATCAAGTCTATTTATATCAACGAGGAATTATCGGCAAGATGTCGTTATGCTGACATCCGTATGTCTCCGATGGATGTAGATGAAATATATGGTTGTGCTGTTTTTATTGAAACCTATCCGGAAGGAGAGATTCCCGTAAAAGGAGGCAGGGGAGTCAGAAAAACTTGGTTGGATGGCTATAGCGAACCTGTAGAGTTTTATCATCCCGATTATTCTGTTCTTCCCAAAGAAGAGGACTATCGCCGCACATTATACTGGAACCCGGAAGTGATGCCGGATGAAGCAGGAAATGCTCAGGTGAGGTTCTATAACAACAGTCGTTGCCGCAGGTTAAAAATAACGGCTGAAATGATTTCTGCGGATGGGGCTATTGGCATGTTTAACGAGTGATATAAAAAAGAGGGTGTTTTGATACACCCTCCCCATAACTGTAATATTTCCTTTGATGGTGAAACGCTTATAATGTAACTCCTGTTTTAAAGATGGCAATTTCACGATAACCTTTCTTCTCGTTATTAACGAACTCACCGCTTGCTACTTTAATCACATACTCGATAAAGCGTTCGCAAGTCTTTTCCATCGGTTCGTTCTCAACGATGACTCCGGCATTGAAATCAATCCATCCCGGTTTGTTTTTAGCCAAAGTAGAATTGGTGGAAATCTTCATCGTCGGAACGAAAGTGCCGAAAGGAGTACCACGTCCGGTGGTAAAGAGTACCATATGGCATCCGCTTGCGGCAAGGGTAGTAGCAGCTACTAGGTCATTGCCCGGGGCGGAAAGCAGGTTCAGTCCTTTCTTTTGCAGACGTTCTCCGTAAGGCATCACGCCGGATACATAGCTTTTACCACATTTCTGTGTACATCCCAGTGCTTTTTCTTCCAGAGTGGAGATGCCGCCGGCTTTATTTCCCGGAGATGGATTTTCACCCACAGGCTCGCCATGGGACAGGAAATATTCTTTGAAGTCATTGATCAAGTGTACGGTCTGTTCGAACAGGTCTTTGTTCTCGCAACGGTTCATCAGAATTGTTTCCGCACCAAACATTTCCGGAACTTCAGTCAGCACGCTTGTACCGCCTTGTGCAATCAGGAAGTCTGAGAACATGCCCAGCAACGGATTGGCAGTGATACCTGAGAAACCGTCGGAACCACCACATTTCAGTCCGACACGAAGTTCTGACAAAGGTACTTCCGTACGTTCATCTTTGGATGCTTTGGCATATAAATCGCGCAGAATATCCATTCCTTCTTCGTATTCGTCACCAACTTTCTGGGTTACCATGAATTTCACACGGTCCTGGTCATAGTCTCCTAAGAATTCACGGAATACGTCCGGCTGGTTGTTTTCGCAGCCCAAGCCTACTATCAGTACTGCGCCTGCATTCGGGTGAAGTACCATATCGCGAAGAATCTTTTTCGTGTTTTCGTGATCGTCTCCAAGCTGTGAGCAACCGTAGTTGTGCGGGAAAGCCACGATGGCATCTACCCCTTTTCCTTCCGTTTCACGGCGCAGGCCTTCGGCCAGTTGTCCGATGATACCGTTAACGCAACCTACAGTCGGGATAATCCAGATTTCATTTCTTACGCCGACATCACCATTTTTACGGCGGTAGCCTTTAAAAGTGAGGTTTTTATGAGGGATATCCAGAGTAACCTGAGTCGGATGGTAGGTATACTCCAACAGTCCGGCGAGATTAGTCTTGATATTCGTTTCATTCATCCAGTCTCCCTGTTTTTTTGCCATACGGGCATGACCGATAGGGTAGCCGTACTTGATTACGTTCTCGCCTTCTGCAAAATCTTTTAATGCAAACTTATGTCCAGCAGGAATGTCTTCGTTTAGTGTAATCTCTATTCCATCTACGGATAGATGCTCTCCTGCCGGGAGGTTAACAATGGCAACGGCAACGTTGTCGGCAGGAT
>OBZR01000453.1_pt1 | contig 24714 bp, 16 predicted proteins | sample 1495541 | NCBI WGS metagenome assembly OBZR01 (sample SAMEA2580240, study PRJEB22360) | human gut metagenome | biome: human gut; feature: human-associated habitat; material: faeces | place: Denmark | collected 2008/2010 | reverse complement strand
TATTATGGGCTTATAGCCCTTGATCAAACCACCCGTTAGACGGGTGGTTATGATTTGGAAGAATCAAGATAGCTAGAAATAATAAAGATGAAATTTTCTGACATTTAGTAAAACTCCTTGATTTAGACTCAAAAAAGAAAAAATGATATACATTTTCTAATTTTTTCAAAACTGCAAACAAGGCCTATATTATAGGCTTTTCTCTATAGCTAACCATGTAAAAAACATGGGTCTAAATATTATTTTCAAAAAATATGAAATAAATTAATTGACAAAAAATTATAATACAGTATAATAGATTGTGTTAGGAAGAGTTTGTTTTTTGGCAGGGTGACTCCCTGGTCAAAAAGACTAGCTTAGAATCTGAAATTCTAAGTTATCAAATTCCAATGTTTCATTGTGATGATTTAAAAAGAGAAGATTTAAACAGCAAACAAATCAGATTAATCGATTTAAAACATCAGCATCATCGTAGCGGGAGCTAGCGGTATTTTTAATCCGTGTAGAGCAAACGACAGATTCAAAAACAGCAGAATCGGTAGAGACTAATCTTCAAAAGCAAAGAGGGAAAGAAAATAAAGCAGTAACTGCTAATATACCTATCAGAAGGTGGATTAAACCTAATGACTGATAGGTGATATGTTTTGAGAGTGGCGTTTTTAGCCATTACTCTTCTAGGAAATAGTATCTTGTAAGCAGTAAGATGTTCTGCGTCAAAAAGCTAGAGGGAAAGCTTTTCAGATTGACTGACTATCAATCATAAGATACTCTTGACTAGAAACCATTTTGGACCAACACGGTTTTGCGTTTGTTGGTATTGAACTGCACCTAGGGAAATGGTGGTTCAATGTTAGTAAATAAAGACTTTAACTTGTAAAAGTCTAAAAATTGTTTTATCTCATTATCAACTCAAGGATTAAGCTTTTATTGGGATTGCGGAACAAAAGGGTGATAAGCATATTGGGATGATGCTTCAGTGACGGAATTTGACCAGATGTTTGTGAGAGCATCTGTCTATGCTACATTAGCTATTTTTAATGGTTATGTGGGATAGAAACTGTTTTCAAAATCCTGATTCCTAGGAAAATTGGGGGATTTTCCTTGAAGAATTGAGATTGTTGAAAAGAGATCAAATGGACTGAGCGGCACTTGTATCCCAAGGTAAGCAATACACCTATAAACCTAAGTTTCCATACAGCAGGGAGCAAGTTTCAGTTTGAATGGGGGACGCATCTAGAGTAATCTAGATGTTTTTTTATTTTGTGAATTCTTTTACGAATAAGTAAGAGAGTGCACAAAGGAGAGAGTCATGTTAATTGCAAAAAATCAGGAGGGGAAGCTCGTTTCAGCTCTAGAAACCAGTTTGCAACGTAAGGAATCCTATAGCTGTCCTGGTTGCCAGGGAGTTGTCCTTCTGAAACATGGCCAGGTAATGTGTCCACATTTTGCTCATAAGTCTTTGCAAGATTGTCAGTTCTTCTCGGAGAATGAATCGGCCCAACATTTATCCCTTAAGGCAGCTTTGTATAAATCTTTGGTTAATCATGGTGAAAAAGTAAGTATTGAAAAGGTTTTGTCTGAGATGGGGCAAATTGCAGATTTATTTGTTGGCGATTCCCTGGCTCTAGAAGTTCAGTGTTCTCGGTTATCTCAGCAACGTTTGAGAGAGAGGACACGCGCCTATCAGCAAGCAGGTTATGAAGTGCGTTGGCTTTTGGGGGAAGACCTATGGTTGGGACGGCGTTTAACAGACTTACAGCGGGACTTTTTCTATTTTACGGCTAAGATAGGATTTCATCTATGGGAGCTTGATTGGAAGAAAGAGGAAATTAGACTTAAGTATCTCATCTATGAGGATATTTTTGGGAAAGTCTATTACTTAACTAAGACCTGGCCTTTAACCGAAAATCTGATGACAGTTCTACGTTATCCTTATCAAGCAGAAAAGGTTGAGACCTATCAAGTGACTCAGCGAAAGAAAGTCTCACATGTAATTCAACGAGAATTAATGGGGAAAAATCCAAGGTGGATGAGAAGACAGGAGGAAGCCTATCTTAAGGGAATGAATTTATTATGCCTGTCTGATCAGGATTTTTTCCCACAAGTAAGATTTCCTGAATCTAGGCAGGGTTTTGTACAAATTAGACAGTCACTTGAAGGTTTTGAAAAGCTTTTTAAGAAATATTATCGAAAAAGGCATTTTTCTTATCGACAAACTCTCTACCCTCCCACCTTTTATGCTAAAATAGAAAAGAATAGACACAATTAAGGAGAATATTATGTCAGACAATCGTACTCATTTAGAAGAAAAATACACATGGGATTTGACGACCATTTTCGCGACAGATGCAGATTGGGAAACCGAATATGAAAGCACTGTTCAGGATTTGAAGAAGGCTAGTGCTTATGCAGGTCATCTCTTGGATTCTGCTAAGAACTTGCTTGAGGCAACAGAACTTTATATGAGCCTTATGCGTCGCTTGGAGAAAATCTATGTCTATGCGTCAATGAAAAATGACCAAGACACAACAGTAGGTCTGTATCAAGAGTACCAAGCAAAGGCCTCAAACCTTTATTCACAGTTGAGTGAAGCCTTTGCTTACTTTGAGCCTGAATTTATGGCCTTGGATGCTGAAAAGTTAACAGCCTTCAAAACAGAGGAACCAGGGCTTGGACTTTATGACCACTATTTCGAACGCCTCTTGGCAAACAAGGACCACGTTCTTTCTCAAGAAGCGGAAGAGCTCTTGGCAGCAGCCGGTGATATTTTCAACGGTCCAACGGATACCTTTAATGTCTTGGATAATGCTGATATCCTCTTCCCATGGGTATCAGATGGCCAAGGGGATGTGGTTGAGTTGACACATGGTAACTTTATCACCCTCATGGAAGCTAAGGACCGTGATATTCGTAAGGGTGCTTATGAAGCGATGTACGGTACTTACGAGCAGTTCCAACATACCTATGCACAAACACTTCAAGGCGTTGTTAAGGTTCACAATTACCAAGCCAAAGTTCGTCACTATAATTCGGCACGTCATGCAGCACTTGCGGCCAATTTTATTCCAGAGAGTGTTTATGACTCACTCTTGGAATCAGTGAATAAGCATTTGCCACTTTTGCACCGTTACCTTGATTTGCGTAAGAAGGTCTTGGGGCTTGACGAGCTTAAGATGTATGACGTCTACACACCACTTTCTGAGACTGAAACTGCTCTTACTTATGAAGAATCCCTCAAGAAAGCAGAAGAAGTCTTGGCAATCTTTGGTGAAGAGTATAGTAAAGGGGTTCATGCAGCCTTTACGGAACGTTGGATTGACGTTCACCCTAACAAAGGAAAACGCTCAGGTGCCTACTCAGGTGGTGCCTATGATACAAATGCTTTCATGCTTTTGAACTGGCAAGATACTCTGGACAATCTCTTTACCTTGGTTCACGAGACTGGCCACAGCTTGCATTCAACGTTCACACGTCAGACACAACCATATGTTTATGGAGATTACCCAATCTTCTTGGCGGAAATTGCGTCTACAACTAATGAAAATATCTTGACAGAAACGCTTCTTAAAGAGGTTAAAGATGACAAGACACGTTTTGCTATTCTTAACCACTATTTGGATGGTTTCAAGGGAACTGTCTTCCGTCAAACCCAATTTGCTGAGTTTGAGCATGCTATCCATGAAGCAGATGCATCTGGTCAAATCTTGACAGCCGACTTCATGAATAAACTTTACGCAGACCTCAATGTGAAATACTATAACCTTAAAGCTGAAGATAACTACGAAATTCAGTTTGAGTGGGAACGTATTCCGCATTTCTACATGAATTACTATGTCTACCAATACGCTACAGGGTTTGCAGCAGCAAGCTACTTGGCTGAAAAAATTGTTCACGGTACTAAGGAGGATAAAGAAGCTTACCTTACTTACCTTAAGGCGGGAAGCTCAGATTATCCTTTGGAAGTTATCAAGAAAGCTGGTGTTGATATGACCAATACCGACTACTTGGATGCTGCCTTCAAAGTTTTTGAAGACCGTCTCGTTGAATTGGAAGCCTTGGTTGAAAAAGGTGTTCACCTTTCTTAAAAAGAAGTTACTATACTATATGAAAGAATCATTCTGAATAAGAGTGGTTCTTTTTACATCTAAAAAAACGAACGTTTATAGCATGCAAGTCCTAATTGCTACGGAAAATGACTAATGAGCATATTTATAGCTCCTTGTTTATATTCATGATAGACTAAAAACCTAACGTTTTATAATTGATAAGTGAACCGTGTTCAGAAATAGAAAGTAGGTTTTTGTGAAAACAACCAATCGTTATCTTGTAGCAACGTGTGGTGTCTTACTCCATCTTATGTTGGGGTCTACCTATGCTTGGAGTATCTATCGTAATCCTATTATGGCCCAGACTGGCTGGGATCAATCTTCAGTTTCTTTTGCCTTTTCATTGGCCATCTTTTGTCTTGGTCTTTCTGCAGCCTTCATGGGACGTTTGGTTGAAAAATTTGGTCCTAGAGTGACTGGGAGTATGTCGGCTGTTCTCTATGCCGGAGGTAACATTCTAACAGGAGTTGCCATTGCTCAGGGAGAGCTGTGGATACTTTATCTTGGTTACGGTATTCTTGGTGGTCTAGGACTGGGTGTGGGGTATATTACGCCTGTTTCAACCATCATTAAGTGGTTTCCTGACAAGCGTGGGCTTGCGACTGGTCTTGCCATTATGGGCTTTGGCTTCGCATCGCTCTTGACTAGCCCTATTGCCCAATATCTGATTCAGGCACGTGGTGTTGAGCAGACCTTTTATATCTTGGGAGTTGTTTATTTTATTGTGATGCTTTTTGTCTCACAATTCATTAAACGACCAAGTGTAGAGGAAGCACAACTGTTGGCTGACGAGAGTCCAAACCGACAGGCTGCTGATTTGAGCAAAGGGGTTACGGCTAATGAAGCTCTGAAATCGTCAACTTTCTACTGGTTATGGCTTATCTTGTTTATCAATATCTCATGTGGCTTAGCCCTTGTCTCTGCTATTTCTCCAATGGCTCAAGATATGGTTGGGATGTCAGCGGAATCAGCAGCAGTTGTTGTCGGTGTTATGGGAATCTTTAATGGTTTTGGTCGCCTTCTGTGGGCAGGCTTGTCGGATTATATTGGGCGTCCGAAGACCTTTATCCTCCTCTTTGCGGTTAATATCGTTATGGCTATCCTCCTAATTGTCCTGCAAGTTCCACTTGTCTTTGTGGTTGCGATGGCTGTTCTGATGACTTGCTACGGGGCAGGATTCTCCTTGATTCCTCCCTACCTTAGCGATATCTTTGGGGCAAAGGAATTGGCTACCCTTCATGGTTATATTCTGACTGCCTGGGCTATGGCAGCCTTAGTGGGACCAATGCTCCTGTCGGTAACCTATGAATTGACAAAATCTTACCAGATGACCTTGCTTGTTTTTATTGCTCTTTACGTGGTAGCTTTAGTTATTGCTTACCTCTTGAAAAAGAGGGTTATTCGTCAAGTAGTCTAATGATGAGGATTTGAGTTATAGATAAGAAAAATCTCTAGCACTCGCTAGGGATTTTTTATATAATAAAACACATGGTTAAATCATATAGTAAAAACGCAAATCACAACATGCGTCGCCCAGTAGTAAACAAGGATATCGTGGATTACATGCGAACGCATCTTCAGGAAAATAAAGGGCATTTGGCTGAGCTGGAGGCCTTTGCTCGTAAGGAAAATATTCCAATTATCCAGCACGAAGTTGTTGCTTATTTCCGATTTTTGTTACAGACCTTGCAGCCTAAGAAAATCCTTGAGGTAGGAACGGCTATTGGTTTTTCAGCCCTTCTTATGGCTGAATATGCGCCTGATGCTCAGATTACAACGGTTGATCGTAATGAAGAAATGATTGGCTTTGCCAAGGAAAATCTAGCCAAGTATGACAGCCGCAAACAAATTACCTTGGTCGAAGGTGATGCAGCAGAAGTTTTGCAAGATTTGGACACTGATTATGATTTTGTTTTTATGGACTCAGCCAAGTCTAAATATATCGTCTTTCTGCCTGAAATCCTAAAACGTCTCAAGGTAGGTGGTGTCATTGTCTTTGATGATATCTTCCAAGGGGGGGATATTGCCAAAGACATCATGGAGGTTCGTCGTGGTCAGCGTACGATTTACCGTGGTTTGCATCGTCTTTTTGATGCGACCTTAGATAACCCTGGTTTGACTGCTAGTTTGGTACCTATGAGTGACGGACTTCTTATGCTTCGGAAAAATTCTGAAAATATTATCTTGCCAGATTAAGCATTATTTAAGTAAGTGTGGTATAATAACAAAGATATTGACAATTTAAGGAGTAGATAGAATGGCTAAAGAAAATGAAAACCTTGAGTCGACAGAAGAAACTGTTGAAGAGGTTGTAGCAGACAAAGACGCAGAACAAGAGCATCTTGATCGCCAAAAAGAAGAAGAGGAAAGCATCGCCCTCGCTAGTGAAAAAGCGAAAGAAAAAGCTAAACGTGCTAAAACGAAAAAGACACGTGATGCTGGTAAACCAAGCTCAGGTGGCCGCTTCCTCGGAGGTCTTGCCCTTGTAGCTGTTTCAGCTCTCGTTGGTGCAGGTGCTATGTATGTTTCTCTAGGTAACAAAACGACTGAAGAAACAACTTTGGTATCTATGAAAGGTGATACTGTTACTGTCGGTGATGTCTTTGATTCACTTAAAGGTAGCAGCCAAACACAACAAAGTGTTTTGAGTGCAACTTTGCAAAAGGCTCTTGAAAAAGAATATGGTAGCAAAGTCAGCAAAGAAGACGTAGACAAAGCTTATAAGCAAGCTTCAGAACAATACGGAGATCAATTCTCACAAGTACTTGCAGCCTATGGTCAAACAGAAGAGTCATACCGTACTCAAATCCGTACACAAAAATTGGTTGAGTATGCTGTTAACCAAGCCGCACAAAAAGATTTGACTGAAGCAAATTACAAGGCCGCCTATGATAACTACACACCAAATACAGAGGTACAAGTAGTTTCAACTACTGATAAAGCAGTGGCAGATAAGGTAGACTCTGAAGCTAAAGCAGAAGGAGCAGACTTCTCACAAGTTGCTAAAGATAACAGCTTGGAAGTGGCTTCTAAGACAGTTAACTCAGCTTCTCAAGACTTCCCAGCAGATGTTTTGACAGCAGCCTTCAAACAAGATGCTAATGCCGTTTCTGACGTAGTGACCGTTTCAAACAGTTCAACTGGTGCTGCAACTTACTATATCGTCAAAACTGTTTCAAAAGCTGAGAAAAATGCAGATTGGAAAAACTATAAGGATGATTTGACTAAGGTTATCATCAATGGTAAGAAAGCTGATACTAACTTCACTAACTCAGTGATTGCTAAGGTCCTTAAGAAATACAATGTTAAAGTTGTAGACAAGGCCTTCAGCGCAATTCTTGACCAGTATGTGACTGGTTCTGGGGCTTCATCAAGTTCATCATCAAGCTCTAGCAAATAAATCACAAGATAGAGTTGATAATGCTATTATCAGCTTGACCTAAGACCTAAAACACGTTAAAATGGAGAGTGGCTGAAAGTTCTAATATCATGACATTTTTAGCCTTCCCTTTGAGATTGGTAATCATTGCTTCTGATACAGAAAAATGGCGGTCGCTGCGAGCCACGGACGAATCTGATTACTTGCTACTCAAAGTTTACAATTAAAGACAAATAAGAATGACAAGTTCATTGAATGAAGGTGGTACCGCGGTTCACGTCGCCCTTCGTTTAGTGGTCTTGTCTTTTATTCTTTGGGTATTTTCTGAATGCAATGTATGACATTATTGGAGGTGGCGTATGAAAACCTATTTTGTCAAACAGAAGTTTCGATTGGGCGGTGAACGATTTGATATCAAGGATGATCAAGGTAGAGTTGCCTACCAGGTCGAAGGATCCTTTTTTAAGATTCCAAAGACCTTTACGATTTTTGGCGAGGATGGTCGTGAGATCAGTCATATCACCAAGGAGCCTATTAGTCTCTTACCCAAATTTACGGTGGATTTACAGGATGGTTCGAGTTTTTACATTCGTAAAAAATTAACCTTTCTTCGTGATAAGTATGATGTCGATAATCTTGACTTGCGAATAGAGGGGAATATTTGGGACCTGGATTTTCAACTGCTTAATAGTCAAGATCAGGTAGTTGCTAGGATTCAAAAGGAACTCTTCCATCTAACATCGACCTATACTGTTACCGTTTATGAAAATACTTATGCCGATTTAGCCATTTCCCTATGTGTCGCTATTGACTATGTGGAAATGCTCGAGAATAGCTCAAAATAAGAAACAATTGATTAAGGAGAAACAATGAAACAACTTACTTCAGCACAAATTCGTCAAATGTGGCTTGATTTCTGGAAATCAAAAGGTCACGCTGTTGAACCATCAGCTAACTTGGTTCCAGTTAACGATCCAACCCTTCTTTGGATTAACTCAGGGGTTGCCACTTTGAAAAAATACTTTGATGGCTCAGTAATTCCTGAAAATCCACGTATCACTAACTCACAAAAAGCTATCCGTACCAACGATATCGAAAACGTTGGTAAGACAGCTCGTCACCACACTATGTTTGAAATGCTTGGTAACTTCTCAGTTGGTGATTACTTCCGTGATGAAGCTATCGAATGGGGTTATGAGCTTTTGACAAGCCCAGAGTGGTTTGATTTTCCAAAAGACAAACTTTACATGACTTACTATCCAGATGATAAAGATTCATACAACCGTTGGATTGCCTGCGGTGTTGAACCAAGTCATTTGATTCCAATTGAAGATAACTTCTGGGAAATCGGTGCTGGACCTTCAGGACCAGATACTGAAATCTTCTTTGACCGTGGCGAAGACTTTGACCCTGATAATATTGGTATCCGTTTGCTTGAAGAAGATATTGAAAACGATCGTTACATTGAAATTTGGAACATCGTTTTGTCACAATTCAACGCAGACCCAGCAGTTCCCCGTTCAGAATACAAGGAACTTCCTAATAAAAACATTGATACGGGCGCGGGTCTTGAACGTCTTGTAGCCGTAATGCAAGGGGCTAAAACAAACTTTGAAACAGACCTCTTCATGCCTATCATTCGTGAAATCGAAAAAATGTCTGGTAAAACTTACAATCCAGATGGTGACACAATGAGCTTCAAGGTTATTGCTGACCACATTCGTTCGTTGGCATTTGCCATCGGTGATGGTGCTCTTCCAGGTAATGAAGGTCGTGGTTATGTCCTTCGTCGTCTTCTCCGTCGTGCTGTAATGCATGGTCGTCGTCTCGGCATTTCTGACGCTTTCTTGTACAAACTTGTTCCAACTGTTGGTCAAATTATGGAAAGCTATTACCCAGAAGTTCTTGAGAAGAAAGACTTTATCGAGAAGATTGTTAAACGTGAAGAAGAAACCTTTGCACGTACCATCGATGCAGGTTCAAGCATGCTTGACGAGCTTCTTGCTAACCTTAAGAAATCTGGTAAAGATACGCTTGAAGGTAAAGACATCTTTAAACTTTACGATACTTATGGATTCCCAGTGGAATTGACAGAAGAGTTGGCTGAAGATGAAGGCTTCAAGATTGACCATGAAGGTTTCAAAGCTGCCATGAAAGAACAACAAGACCGTGCGCGTGCTAGCGTCGTCAAAGGTGGTTCTATGGGTATGCAAAATGAAACCCTCGCTAACATCACTGAACCATCTGAGTTCTTGTATGAAGCGGAAACTGCTGAAAGCCGTTTGAGCGTCATCGTTGCTGATGATGCTCGTCATGATAGTGTTAACTTTGGTCAAGCCCTCCTTGTCTTTGAACAAACACCATTCTACGCTGAAATGGGTGGACAAGTAGCAGACCACGGTACGATCTCAGATGCAGCTGGTACAGTCGTTGCACGTGTGGTTGATGTTCAACGTGCACCAAATGGACAAGCCCTTCACACTGTTGAAGTTGAAGGTGAACTTGTTGTAGAAGCTAACTATAAACTTGAAATTGACCACACACGTCGTCACCGTGTCATGAAGAACCACACAGCGACTCACCTCTTGCACGCTGCCCTTCATAACATCGTCGGTGATCATGCTGTTCAAGCCGGTTCTCTTAACGAACAAGAATTCTTGCGTTTCGACTTCACTCACTTTGAGGCTGTAACTCCAGAAGAATTGCGTGCTATCGAAGAACAAGTTAACGAAGAAATCTGGAAAGCTACTCCAGTAACAACTATTGAAACAGACATTGACACTGCTAAATCAATGGGAGCTATGGCCCTCTTTGGTGAAAAATATGGTAAGAATGTTCGTGTCGTTTCAATCGGTGATTACTCTGTTGAGCTTTGTGGTGGTACGCACGTTGCCAACACTGCTGAAATCGGTATGTTCAAGATTGTCAAAGAAGAAGGTATCGGTTCAGGAACACGTCGTATCTTGGCAGTGACATCACGTGAAGCTTACCTTGCTTACCGTGAAGAAGAAGATGCCCTCAAAGCAATCGCAGCAACACTTAAGGCACCACAATTGAAAGAAGTGCCTAACAAGGTTGCTAGCCTTCAAGAGCAATTGCATGCCCTTCAAAAAGAAAATGCTGCGCTTAAAGAAAAGGCAGCTGCAGCTGCAGCTGGTGACGTCTTCAAAGATGTTAAAGAAGCTAACGGTGTTCGTTACATTGCTAGCCAAGTAGAAGTTTCTGATGCAGGTGCCCTTCGTACCTTCGCGGACCAATGGAAACAAGCAGACTACTCTGACGTCCTTGTCCTTGCAGCTCACATTGGCGAAAAAGTTAATGTTCTTGTAGCAAGCAAGTCTAAAGATGTTCACGCAGGTAATGTTATCAAGGTTCTCGCACCAATCGTATCAGGTCGTGGTGGTGGTAAACCAGATATGGCCATGGCCGGTGGTAGCGATGCCAATGGTATCCAAGATCTTCTTTCAGCAGTAGCAGAACAGCTCTAAGATGTGATACAATAAAAGTAACTTGAAAAGGTAGGATGAAAATCCTATCTTTTTTCTTTGTAAGTGGTATTGAAAGTAATGATTATTTTCGTTTCATAATTGAAATAGTGAATACTGGGTGGTATACTATTACAAATCATAAAAATTATAATAGTTTCAAGTAAAAGGGAGCTAGCGATGTTTGGACAAGACTTTGGTCATCGGTTAAGAGAGTTGAGATTAGCACAAGGATTCACTAAAGAAAAATTTTGTGAAGGGGATGAGGTTTTATCAGTACGGCAATTGACACGTATAGAAACAGGGAAGTCTCAACCTAAATTAGAGACCTTAGAGCACTTGGCAAGACGTCTGAATATATCTTTATCGGAATTGCTTGGAGAGAGGGCTATAGGCTCAAAGTTGCCGGTAGAATACCTCAATCTCAAATATCAATTGATGCATGCGACTAGTTTAGATAAGCCAAATAACCTAATGAAACTAGACGAAAAGCTGGGTAAAATTATTGATATCTATTATGATGATTTGCCAGTTGATGAACAGAGGGTCGTTGATATCTTACAGTCAAAACTTTACTCATATACTTCAAAGACACACCAAAAATTTGGCATGAGCATATTGGAGAAGAGTTTACCTTCATTATGTGAGAAAAGGGTATACACTATCAATGATCTACTACTTATAGAACTATATCAAATCTCGTTAGGAGATGGTGATAGTATGCGGTCAGATGGGTTTAGTGAAGGGACCTTTTATACCATTTGTAGGAATCTTATAAATAGTTATGATAGTATTCCCACGGAGTATCTATTTTTACTTAGGGATGCCTTATTAATGGTTCCAATAGTTGAATATGAACGAAAAAAGTTTCATTTATCGGAAGTAGCATTCAATCAACTGCATCACATTATGGAGGAAACTCAAGATTATCAGAAAAAACCAATTTTGAGAATGCTAGAGGGACAGTATCTATATGTTGTAAAGAATGATATTTTTGAGGCTAAAAAGGCCTATCAAGAAGGGATAATCTTGGCTAGATTGCTAGGAGACACCTCTTTAACTGACATCATATCAGAGAAAATGAGAGATGCTATGAAAGAATAGAGCAGGACATACGTGTCCTGTTCTTTTTTTCTAATATGCAGTATATTATACCCATAAGAAGAATTAAAGAATATAACTTATTTCATTGAGATTTTTGAAAATGACACAGTCTAAAATAGAGTAATAAGGAGAATTATTATGAAACCTGCTACAAAACGTTTCACAATTTTAACCGCACTCGCTTTAACTTCCGTTCTATTACTTGGTGCATGTGGTAATAACAAGAAGGAAGCTACATTAACATCGAGCTCTAGTAAGGTTAGTCAGAAAGTGAAATCGACAAAACCATCTTCAAAAGAAAAAACGAAGAAGTCTGAGCAAAAGACAAAATCTTCTAGTTCAGAAGAGGTCTCAAAGGCAACCTCTGGAGAAACGGCTTCACAACCATCAGCCGGAAATGTTGCTGGATCTACTCAACAAGAAGTTGCTCCAACAAATCCTAGTGAAGAAACAGCTGGAGTAAATCAAGGAACTCCTACAGAACAACCAGCTGCTTCAGCGGAACAAACACCAGCTACCACAGTGGTTGATGCTACGGCAATGGCTAATGGTGATTTCTCTAGTGTTGCTGGTACCTATCAAAATGACTTAGGGGACACAATTACAGTATCCCCATCCGGTAGTGTAACCCGTGTTGGTGCTGAAAGTGGTTATAGTGATACAAGTAGTCAGCTCTTTAATGGTTTTGCTCAAGATGGCGGTTATGTAGCAGGATTTGCTCATAATGATGGACCAACTAGTGACCCAATTTTCTTTGATAGTAATGGACAGATTCGTTTCGGTTCTGATGCGATATATGGTCGAATGCATGTTTACAATAAATTAGATTAATGGTATTGTCCCTCGGTACTTAAGAAAAGGAAATTACAAGTAGTAGAAGGAGTACGCTTTAAAAATGTCTCAAAAAGAACATGGAGAAGTGAGAAGTACTAGTGGTACCTTAAAGGGTATCTATCACTATTTGAATTCTCCCAGTCCTCATTTGTTTCCGTTTGTCTTTATTAGTAACGTAACAGATAGCTTTCAGATGTTTCGCGTGTGTAAGAATGGTGAGCCAATTGCCTTTCCTGTACTTCTACCAAATCAGTATAAAATTGTTTACATTAAGGACTTTCAAAATGTTAGCTCCTGCGATGAGATTACAGTGACTGAACATTTAGAAGAATACATCTATGATGAATCAGAGTTAGACTAGATTGATACCTATAGTCAAATCAACTCAGAATGAATTAATTAATCTATTCAGATTTGCTTAATGTGTCAAGGAATTAGATGTAGCAAAAGCCCTCAGGTAGTTCTTGGGGTTTTTCTTAATTATAGTTATTTGAAAGAATTAGATATCAATTTTCTACAAAATAAAGTTTAGTAATAATATTGAAATAATTGTAAAAAATATTTCAAAGGGGTATAATAGAAATGTGAAAACGGTTCCAATGTTTATCAAACAGCCTAGAAAGTGAGAGTGATCAAAATGAGAAAGGCATATGTTGTTAAGGAACGTCAACGTTACTCAATTCGTAAATATTCTTTTGGAGCTGCATCAGTCTTGATTGGTGCGAGCTTGATGCTTGGTGGACATGCTTTGGCTCAGGAACAAGCCAACAGCACAAGTACCAGCAAGGATTATGAAGTTTTTGTAAATAATTCTGAACCACTTCAAATCGACCAGGCAACTTCAGAAGCTGTTACCGATGTCCTCAATCAACCAGCTTCAAGATCTGAAGCGCCAAGACCTAAGCTTGCTAGCAGTGAGGTTGCCTCTTCTGAAGCTAATAGTGTAGTGGCTAGCGAGGCTGCTTCTTTGGAAGTACCGGCAGAGGTTGCTCATTCTGCATCTGCTGTTGCTACTGTTTCTAGATCAGAAGTGGCTAGCCCACGTTCTGAAGTGTCATCAGTAGCTAGCTCTGAAGTAGCTAGTGAAACTGACCGTTCAGCAACTTCAGAAGTAACAGAAGTTAGAGGTACTGACCGTGAAGCTGTCGATACTAGTCTTCGTACTGTCTTAACTAATTCTAGTCAGCCAGGTGTAGATGGTCCAGTGACTGCTGATGGTTCTCTTGATATCCCATCAAACGGTACCTATTATTTCCGTCGCACAACAGAAATTCGTACTGCGCCAATCATGGATATCAAACCTACCTTCGTCTTTAGTGCAGGCGACCATGTTATCTATGACAAGGTCTTGAAGAGAGACAATCACCAATGGATTTCTTACATTGGTTACGACTATGAACGCTACTATGCTGATATCGCAGCTTTGAAGGCCGAAAATACTAGTAGCAACACTGAAGCGACTAGATATGAAACCATCCCTGAACGTGGTACTTATTACTTCACTAAACCTGCAGATGTGAAGAATCAACCTAGCTTGACTGCTAAGACTGAGTTCAATTTTGATCCCGGTATGTCAGTCAACTACGATAGATCTTTGCTTGCTGACAACCACCGTTGGATTTCTTATGTGTCATACAATGGTACTCGTCGTTACGTCGATCTAGGTGCTGCAGCAGAGGCTGTAGCTAAACCAAGAGGCGATATTGCTATTGAAAGCCATGATAATGGTGACTTTAGTGTGGTTATCAGTAATGTTTCAGATCAAAACGGTGTCCTTGGGGTATCTGTTCCAATCTGGTCTGAAAAGAATGGACAAGATGACATCATCTGGTACAATGCGACTCGTCTTAACGATGGTAACTACAAGGTTAACGTCAGTCTAACTGACCACAAGAATGAACGTGGCCTCTACAATGTTCATCTTTACTATGTTGAAACTAATGGTAAATTAGTTGGTGTGGGTGGCACAACTTACACAGTTCCTGCCAAGGTTGAAGAAACGCATACAACTACTAGCTATAGCCTTCCTGATGCAGGAACTTACACCTTCAAAAAACGTTCTAGCATCAAGGCAGAACCTCGTGTGGCAAGTCCAGAGTTGGCCTACTACGATGCTGGCATGTCAGTCAATTACGATAAGATTGTCAGTGGTGATGGTTACCAATGGCTTTCTTACCTCAGCTACAATGGCAACCGCCGTTATGTAGCCGTGTCTAAACTTGCTCAACAAGAAAGCAAACCAAGCGGTACTATCAATATTGAAAATCTCTCTAACCTTGGTTTTGATGTTCATATCACTAATGTTTCTGGTGGTGATAAAGCTATCCAAGGCGTAAGTGTTCCAGTATGGACAGCTCAAAACGGTCAAGACGATCTTGTATGGCACCAAGTTGACAGACAAAGTGATGGTAGCTACAAGGTTCGCATCAATGTTACTGACCATAAGGCTGAAGCGGGCGAATATATTGTCCATCTCTACTATGTCCAAGATGGTAAGATGGTAGGTATCGGAGGCACTAGCACAACTGTTCCAGTTCAAAATGCAACCCGCCACAACCTTCCAGCTTCAGGTTCATACACCTTTACTGCTCGTTCTGGCATTAAGACTCAACCTTTGGTAGCCAACCCAGATGTTAGCTACTACGATGCTGGTATGTCAGTCAACTATGACAAGGTTGTCAATAATGATGGCTATACATGGCTTTCTTATCTCAGCTATTCAGGACATCGTTTCTATGTTGCTATCGCACCAACAAGTGTAACTAAACCTGTAGAACAACCAGTCCAACCAAGTACACCTTCATCTGGTACCTATACTTTCAAGGAACGCTCTAGCATTAAAGCAGAACCAAGTGTGGCAAGTCCAGAGTTGGCCTACTATGATGCTGGTATGTCCGTTAACTATGACAGATTGGTGACTGCAGATGGTCATACCTGGCTCTCTTATGTTAGCCATGGAGGCAACCGCCGTTACATTGCTATTGATGCTAAGGCAACAGCAGTTGCTCAACCAGCAAGTCCAAGCCTAGCGGCAACTGGCACCTATACCTTTACCAAACCTAGCTCTATCAAGGATCAACCAAGCGTTGCAAGCCCAGAGTTAGCCTACTATGATAAAGGCATGTCCGTTCGCTATGACAAGGTCCTTACAGCTGATGGCCACACCTGGTTGTCTTATGTAACCTATAGCGGTGCAAGACGCTATGTGGATATTTCTTAAGATTCGTAACATCACTCTCTTTTGAGGGTGGTGTTTTTTAGTTTCAAGAGTTGAATAAATATATTGTTCAATATGTTTTGAAAATATTTGCCGTAAATTAGAGAAAGTTGTAGAATCAAAATGAAAGTATAGGATTCGTTCTATAAGTAGCTAATTCATCAAGTTATTGAAAGGAAATGTTATAAAACGGAGGTATTGAGCATGTTAGATATTTTTGTTTTAGAAGAAGATTATTTTCAACAAGCTCGTCTTGAGGATGCCATCCACAAGTCTAAACAAATATATATTTTAAGAATTGGGAAGGTCAATTTATACGATAAACCCAATCAATTATTAGAGCGTATTACGGAAAGGGGCTCGCATTTACTGTTTTTTCTAGATATTGGATCTGATAGTGATATCGAAGGGGGAGTATTGGTTGCTCAACAGATTCGTGAGCGAGATCCTTATGCTAGTATTGTTTTCATCACAGCACATCCCGAACTCCTACCTTCAACCTTTCAGTATCGCTTAGCTGCACTTGATTTTATTGACAAGAATTTGCCTGATATTGAATATGAAGATAGGATTATTTCTGATATTGGATTAGTACTTTCTAAAAATGGTTTGAGCCAAATAGAGTGTGCTTTTACGGTAGATACAAAGAATGCAACTATACAAGTTCCTTTTCATAAGATTCTTTATTTTGAAACATCTCCAACAGTTCATAAGGTGATTCTTCATACAACGGAAGAGCAGATTGAGTTCTATGGTCAATTGTCAAAAATTGTGAAACAAGACTGCAGACTATATAAATGCCATAAATCATTTGTTGTAAATCCCGAAAACATTGTGAGATTGGACAAAGAGTTAGGTGTAATTTATTTTGAAAATGGAGAGTCATGCTTGGTTTCGAAAGCTAAACAAAAAGAGATTGTTGCTAAGATGCTTGTTCCAAAACCCATGGCAGTTTGATATATATATAGTATTTTTATTTTAAATGTTATTTTCTGATTATGACGAAAAAACGACCGTTTATGACTTCAATGAAAAATTTAGCTGTTTTTGTATTATAATATCCGAGTAAATTATCAGTAAAGGACATCACTCATGAAAAATACAAGTAAACTTATTGGTTTAGTATTAGCCCTTATCGTAGTTATCCTCGCTATCTTTTTGGTGTCTAAATTTAACAGCCATGAATCAGCTCGTGTTAGCACAAGTAGCAGTCCAGTCAAAACGGTTAAGAAGTCATCTTCAAGCTCAAGTAAGGCTGTTAAGAAGGATAAGAAATCAGTTCAATCATCATCTTCAGCAGTCACAAATGAAGAAAATGACAATCAGGCCTCAGCAGTAGCACCTAAAGTTTCCTCTCAAGAACAAGCTCAAGCAGGCACTACAGATGGTGGACAAGTGGCTGAATCTGCAGCTGGAACAGATAAGGCTAAATCTGAGAAGAACACAAATAATAGTCAATCATCGCTTGACTTTGGTGCCCTTGACAATGGTGATATTAGCTCTCTTGTGGGAACTTGGACTAATGCGAATGGTGAATCAGTTACAATTAATGCTGATGGTACAATTATTAAAAACTCAACAGGTTATACTGCTCAATTGAAGCCTCAAAGAGTTTCAGATAATATTTTCTATGCAGGAGTTTTCTCAGATACAAGCTCAGCTGCATTGAGAGCGATTTCTGGAGGTAGTAACGGCTCTGATTACCTTGTTATTGGTCAGGACCAAACTGCTGAAGGTGTCCCTTATTATCGTAACTAGTACGAAAAAGATTGCTATTTATGAACTGCACCCCAAAAGTTAGACAGATAAAATCTAACTTTGTGGGGTGTTTTTTTGGTTGATTGGAGCAAAAAAATGTTACAAACTATTGTTTTTTTGTAATAAAAATGTAAAATAAGTAAAGAGAACAATAAATCTCATTTTGAATAAATAAGAGAGGTTCATTTATTAAAGAAATGCTCTAACTTAGAATTTCTCTTAAGATTATGCTAAAGGAAGTTATGCCATGCTTAACATCTATGTTTTAGAAGATCATTTTATCCAACAAAATCGTATTGAAGAGGTTATTCATACGATTCTTAAGAAAAATAATATTAAAGTGGGGGACTTTGAGGTTTTTGACAAACCCAATCAACTGTTAGAGTCTATTACCGAGCGAGGGTCTCATCAGCTCTTTTTCTTGGACATTCAAATTAAAGACGATACTAAAAAAGGTTTGGAAGTGGCTAAGCAGATTCGCAAGAATGATCCCTATGCCAGTATTGTTTTCTTCACGACTCATTCAGAGTATCTTCCCTTAACTTTTCAATACCAACTGGTAGCTCTAGACTTTATTGATAAGTCTTTGGAGGGTGAGGACTTTCAAAAGCGTGTGGAAAGTATTATCTTATTAACCTGCAAAAAGATACAGAGTCAGAATCCAGAAGACGCTTTTCGGATTGAGAATGCTAAGACCGTTATTCAGGTTCCCTTTCATGATATCTTGTACTTTGAGACCTCGGATATCGTTCATAAGGTTATCCTTTATACTAAAGAGGAGCAGATTGAGTTTTATGGCAGTCTCTCACAAATTGAAAAGAGTGACCCTAGACTGTTTAAATGCCACAAATCTTTCCTTATCAACCCAGAAAATGTCATCAAATTAGATAAAAGTACGGGGACAGTCTATTTTGAAAATGGTGGCGTTTGCTATGTTTCAAAGTTGAAACTAAAGAAATTGCTTGAGAGAATCAGCCTATGACAGCAATCAATTTTTTGTTGGATAATCTAGACTTTTTAGCGGAGATTATCCTCTTTATTGTCATTTATCAATACATTACCTCCGAGAAGATAAAGCTAAGATGGTATATCATCATCCCCTTGATTATCCGATTTTTGTTTGTGCTTTCTCCAGCCCTATCCTATGTTTTAGGGCATGCCTTCTTGGTTGTTTATTCCCTCTACAGAAATCGTTATGGCAATAGGTTATTAGATATTTTCTATGGCTTGTTTCCAATCGTCATAGAGAGTCTTGTTCACAATCTTATTATTTATGGGATTGCCTTAGTCATCAATCGACATTATTTGATTGTACTTAACCATTTTCATTTAAACCTTGTCATTGAGTTGCTAGTCTTTCCTGTGTTTTGGTTAATCATTAAGACCTTAAAAGTAGATTTCAAAGCACTGAACTATGGTTTTAGAAAGTCATTTTCAAAGTACTTTTTATTGCTTATAGATATATCAATGTTATCTTATGCTCCCCTTCTCCAATATATCACCTTTTTTGTGCAACAGAGCCCTGGAGGAAGAGATTGGCATGTTTATCTCGTGGTGACCTATGCTTTACTCTTTCTTGCGACACTTGTTTACATTAATGCGACTTTCAGTGAAAGACTAAAAGAAGAAGTCCTACTCCAAAAAGATAGGCAAATTAGTGATTTGGCTCATTATAGTCAACAAATCGAGCAACTCTATACGGATATTCGTCGCTTCAGGCATGATTACCTAAATGTTTTGTCTAGTATCAAATATGGCATTGACTCCAAGGATATAGCTATGATTTCCGATATCTACGATAATATCCTTGAAAAAACAAAGACTCGGATTGAGGGAAAACAGTACGAAATTGCCAACTTGATTAATATTAAAGATGAAGCTGTTAAAGGTGTCCTGACTAGTAAAATCTTGGAAGCACAGGGACAGTCTATTACCGTTCACCTTGAGGTCAGCGACGTCTTTGAAGTATCGAGGATGGAATTGTTGGATTTCATAACGGTGCTGTCCATCTTCTTGGATAATGCTATTGAGGCTAGTTTGGATAGCAGTACTAAAGAAGTAAACATTGCTCTTATCAGTGGAGAGACAAAGGTAGTAATAGTGGAAAATACCATTGCTCCAGAATCTATCAATACAGTCGGTATCTTTAAACTTGGTCGCTCAAGTAAAGGAGAGGGACGTGGTATAGGTCTGTCCACTGTTCGAGAGATTTTAGGGAAGTATCCTAATTGTTCTTTGTCAACACAATCTAAAGACTATCGTTTTAAACAGACACTAAAAATAGAAGATGTGGTTTGATTATGACGAAAAAACCACCGTTTATGACTTCAATGAAAAATTTAGCTGTCTATATATTATAATAACCTAGTAAATTATCAGAAAAGGAACATCACTCATGAAAAATACAAGCAAACTTATTGGTATCGTGGCAGCTCTTATCGTAGTTATTCTTGCCATCTTCCTGGTGACTAAGTTTAACAGCCATGAATCAGCTCGTGTTAGCACAAGTAGCAGTCCAGTCAAAACGGTTAAGAAGTCATCTTCAAGCTCAAGTAAATCTACTAAGAACGATAAGAAAAATTCAAACCCGCATGTAAAAAATGAAGACACAAAAGATGAAACAGTTGAGGTTAGTGAGTCTTCTGTTGCCAAAGATTCTGCAACTAAAGACACTGATGAAACGGTCTTATCTTCAGGAGAAGTTTCTGAGCCTACAAAAGAAAAAACAGGAGAAGAAACACAATCATCATCATCGTTTAATGGGAAGCAACTAAGTTCAGGTGATTATAGTTCAATCGCTGGTACTTGGACAAACTCTCGAGGAGAATTTGTTACAATTTCACCAGATGGCACAGTACAAAATGGGAGTGGTTATACTTATCATCTCTATTCTGGACATTTAAATAATGGAAATTTTTCAGGAACAATTGCTTCTGATATTGATAGCGCAGCTTTTTGGGCTATTCCTGGAACTGGTAATGGCGATTCAGACCATCTTGTTATTGGTCAAAGTGATGATGCAGAAAATTATCCATTTTATCGCAATTAACATGAAAAAAGATTGCTATTTTAATAGTGATCTTTTATATTTCTCTTAACTTTTTTCTAACAAAATTACGAATAAATTAGTATGGCTTGCTTCGACTTTCGATTATGACAAAAATTGGACAGTTTATGATTTAGGTGTGAACAAGTCAAATAAATTTGGTATACTAATGGACAAGTGAGAAATATTCAGTAATATTCTGTAAAATACTTGTAATGTTTGTCACCGAGTGTTACAATCAAACAGTAACATCAATTCGATAGAGAGAATAATTGATATGAAACGAGAAAAATTTTTACACGAACAACAACGTTTTTCCATTCGTAAATATTCATTTGGGGCAGCATCAGTCCTTTTAGGAGCAAGTTTGGTCTTTGCAGGTCAAGCTTTGGCTGATGAGCATCATGAAGTTTCAACACCTTCAGATGCCACTTTGCGTGCTACCTCAGATAGTGATGCTGTGACAGCAGCTGATATTTTCAATGGTGTAGCGACCGATGGGGTAGCATCAAGCGAGAAAGCTAGCCAAGTCTCAACAACTAGCCAAACCGCTAGTGAAACTGCTACTAGCGAGGCTAGAAGTGAAGTGAGTGCTAGTACCTCACAAGCAGCTGATAAAATTTCTGAATCAACAGCTGCCAGCTCAGAAGTGACAAGGAACACAAATGCTTCATCTGAAACAGCCACTAACCTTGAGGTATCTGCCTTAACGAGAGCAGCTGTCAATACTAGTTTGGTGAGCCAACCAGCTACAACTACAGACAGCGACCTTCCAAGTCAAGGGACTCATGTCTACAAGGAACGTACAGAGATTAAGAATCAACCCAAGGTGTCTGCCAAGGCTGAATTTTATGTAAATCCAGGAGACAGCGTCCTTTACGATCAAGTCGTGACGGCTGACGGCTACCAATGGATTAGCTACAAATCATACTCTGGCGTGCGTCGTTATGCGCCAGTGAAACCAGTGGCAGCTGGTAGTGGTAACGGTAATAGTGGTAATGGGGATGGTAAGCCTTCTAATGGCACTCAAGCCACAACAGGTGCTTTGAACATCCCAGCGACAGGAACTTTCTACTTTACACGTGACACAGATATTAAGAAAGAACCAAAAGCAGACCTCAAACCTACTTTTGTTTTCAGTAAGGGTGACCATGTTATCTATGACAAAGTTTTGACTGCGGATAATCACCAATGGATTTCTTACCTTGGGTATGACTATGTTCGCTATTATGCCGATATTGCGACTTTGACACCTGCTAAAGCTGAAACACCAACTGTTAAACCAACAGAGACTAATCAAGCAAAACCAGAAACTACTGGTGCTGAAAAACTTCCAGCAAGTGGTACTTATAATGTGACACGTAGCTTGAATGTTAAAAACGAACCTAAGGCCTCTGCAGAAACGCTTTATACCTTGGAAAAAGGCTACAAAGTGAACTATGACAAGGTCTTGACTGCGGATAACCACCAATGGATTTCTTACATTAGCTACAGTGGTACACGTCGTTATGTGGATATTGCGACCTTGAAAACTACTGAGTCTAAACCACAAGAAAACCGTGTTTCTGGTAACCTTACCATCAACAACCAAACCTCTAATGGCTTTGATGTTGTCGTTACCAATGTTTCAGGTGGTGGCAAGGCAGTCCAAGAAGTTCGTGTTCCAATTTGGTCAAATAAAGATGGTCAAGACGACCTCACTTGGTATCATGCTGACAAACAATCGGACGGTAGCTACAAGGTTCATGTAGATACAGCCAGCCATAAGGGCGATGCTGGTACCTATTCTGTGCATCTTTACTATATGTTGAATGGTAAGAGAACCTATATCACAGAAACCAAAGCCACAGTCCCTGAATCTCAAGTAACAGGGAAATTGACTATCGACAACCAAACGTCTAATGGCTTTGATGTTGTCGTAACTAATGTTTCAGGTGGTGGCAAAGAAGTTAACGAAGTCCGTGTTCCAATCTGGTCAGATAAGAATGGTCAAGATGATCTTACTTGGTATCATGCCGATAAACAATCAGATGGAAGCTACAAGGTTCATGTAGATAAAGCCAGCCATAAGGGTGATGCTGGTACCTATTCTGTGCATCTTTACTATATGTTAGATGGTAAACGAACTTATATTACCGAAACTACAGCCACAGTTCCTGAATCTCAAGTGACAGGGAAATTGACCATCAGCAACCAAACGTCTAATGGCTTTGATGTTGTCGTAACTAATGTTTCAGGCGGTGGCAAAGAAGTTAAAGAAGTGCGTGTTCCAATTTGGTCAGATAAGAATGGTCAAGATGACCTTACTTGGTATCATGCCGACAAACAATCAGACGGTAGCTACAAGGTTCATGTAGACACAGCTAGCCATAAGGGTGATGCGGGTACTTATTCTGTGCATCTTTACTACATGTTGGATGGTAAACGAACTTATATTACCGAAACTACAGCCACAGTTCCTGAATCTCAAGTAACAGGAAAATTGACGATTACCAACCAAACGTCTAACGGCTTTGATGTTGTCGTTACCAATGTTTCAGGTGGTGGCAAAGAAGTTAAAGAAGTCCGTGTTCCAATCTGGTCAGATAAGAATGGCCAAGATGACCTCACTTGGTATCATGCCGACAAACAATCAGACGGTAGCTATAAGGTTCATGTAGATAAAGCCAGCCATAAGGGTGATGCGGGTACTTATTCTGTGCATCTTTACTATATGTTGGATGGTAAGAGAACCTATATCACAGAAACTACAGCTACAGTCCCTCAAATCACTGAAACTCAAGTGACAGGGAAATTGACCAATAACGGTTCTTACTATAGTGTTCGTGGTAAATATGATGATATTATCATTGTCAATAAGAAGCATGGTCTTTCTAAGGACTATAATCCAGGTGAAAATCCTACAGCTAAGGCAGCCTTTGTTCGCCTTCGTGATGATATGATTAACCAAGGTTTGAATGTCGGACGTTCATACAGTGGTTTCCGTTCTTATGACTATCAAAAGACTCTTTACGACAATTATGTTAGCCGTGATGGTCAGGCAGCTGCAGATCGTTACTCAGCTCGTCCTGGATATAGCGAACACCAAACTGGTTTGGTCTTTGATTTGACTGATAAATCAGGTAACTTGCTTGAGGATGCACGAGCTAGTCAATGGCTTAAAGACAATGCACATAACTATGGCTTTATCGTGCGTTTCCAAGCAGGTAAAGAAGCTTCAACCGGCTACATGCCAGAAGCATGGCATATCCGCTATGTGGGTAAAGAAGCTAAAGACATCCACGATTCAGGATTGAGCTTGGAAGAGTACTTTGGTATCGAAGGTGGCGATTATGCTACTAGCAGCAAACCTGCTGAAAGCAAACCAGCCACTACAGGTGCCATCAACCTTCCAGCGACAGGAACTTATACCTTCACAGGTCGTGCGTCAATCAAGGCAGAAGCTAAGGTTTCAAGCCCAGAGTTGGCCTACTATGACAAGGGCATGAGTGTTAACTATGACAAAGTTTTGACAGCCGATGGTCATCAATGGCTTTCATACATGACAGCAAGCGGTGCCCGTCGTTACGTTGATATTGCAACAGTTAAAGCTACAGAAACTAAACCAGAAGTTAAACCAGTTGCTAAACCAGCGGATAAACCAAGTCTTCCAGCGACAGGCACTTATACCTTCACAGGCCGTGCGTCAATTAAGGCAGAAGCTAAAGTTTCAAGCCCAGAATTAGCTTATTATGACAAGGGCATGAGTGTTAACTATGACAAAGTTTTGACAGCCGATGGTCATC
>OBZR01000444.1_pt1 | contig 24975 bp, 20 predicted proteins | sample 1495541 | NCBI WGS metagenome assembly OBZR01 (sample SAMEA2580240, study PRJEB22360) | human gut metagenome | biome: human gut; feature: human-associated habitat; material: faeces | place: Denmark | collected 2008/2010 | reverse complement strand
CTCCGCATGGTTCTTGTTGCAGAGTCCCGTGCCTCCCCGCCGTGGCGGCTGGAACAGCGGCTGGATCTGTGCCGGAGGCTGCGGCAGGGGGTGCCCGGCTGCCAGGTGGCGCTGGTGGTAGATGAGGTGTGCGAGCCTCAGCTGGCAGACCAGGTGCGGCGGGCGAAAAAGGACGGTCTGATCGATGGGTTCTTTTACAGCTCTGTCTCCTCCGACTATCTCTCTGCTATGATCGATGCCCTGTGAACCCCTTGAAACAAACAGCATGATTCTGGAAAGGAGCAACTACCATGACGAACAAAAAACTGAAGATGGCGGCAATGTCCGTGGCCCTGACCGCCTGTGTGGCCGCAAGCCCTCTGGCAGCAAACGCAGATGCTCCGGAAGCAGCTCCGGTAGAACTGGAAAAGGAGCCTGTGGCGGAGGAAACCAAGAAAGAGGAAAACACCGCAAAACCTCAGGTCAATCAGGAAGCGAAGGACGCTCAGGAGACCCTGAAGGATGCGGAAGTCAAATACGATAAAGAAAATCCCAAGCCCAACCCTGACGGCTCCGAGACGCAGGAAGGCGTGATCGTGACCAACCCCGAGGGCAGCGGCGAGACCAACCCCAACCCCAACCCTAACCCCGACAGCGGCGAGACCGGCTCCGGTGAGACTGCCCCCGAGGAGAAAAAGCCCGAGGAGAAAAAGCCCGAAGAGAAAGAACCCGAGCAGATCGGCACCGCTGAAAAGACCGAGAAGTCCGAGACCACCGTGGAGACGAAGCCTGACCCCGGCGCAGAGCCCATTGTGGACACCACCACCCCGCCCACTGTGGAGAAGAACCCGGACGGCTCCACCACCATCACCCAGCCCACCGTGACCCCCGGCAAGGAGACCACCACCACCACCGGCACCGGCACGGCCACGGGCGATCTGGATACCGTTGTCACAGAGACCCCCAAGGAGAAAATCGACCTTGAGAAGGAACTGGGCAAGGTGAACCCGGACATCAGCTGGGATGTCGCCAAGGATGCCGATGTCGGCAATGGCTACACGGTGCAGGAAGTCGAGAACGATGGCAACAAGCAGACCCTCAAGCTGAAGAAAGAGGATAAAACCACCGCTGAGATGACCGCTGAAGACATCGCCAAGCTGGTGGATGCCGAAAAGCCCACGGTGAACCCCGACGGCACCTATACCCTCACCCGGACCGAGACCATTCTGGACGCAGAGGGCAACCCCCAGACCCGTACCACCTACATCACCATTCAGGATAACAAGGTCACCACCAAAACCACCACCGAGCTGACCATCACCCGGCAAAAGGCAGAGCAGGATGGCAGTGAGCGGGTTGATTTTGAGGTGAAATACCCCGAGATCACTGTTACCAATAAAGAGAAGCCTGAGGATACGAAGACCATCTCCCGTGAGCTTCTGGATACCATCCTCAGCCAGAACCCGAAGGAAGACGGCAGCTATGAGTACACAGATAGTGACGGCCAGAAGTATGAGGTCAAGGTCGATGGGACTGCCGAGAAACTGAACAACGCAGAGATCGTTGCAAGACTGCAAAAAGACGGCCACACAGAGTATACTTTGGGTGCGGACGGCGAGATCTACTACACCACCCCGCACAAGGAGAAAGTTAAGCTGGACGTAACACAGAACGAGCTTCTCCGCCGGAGCCTCACTTATACCGTGACCCTGAAGACCACGGAGAAGGGCGACCCGGGAACCGCCGGTGAGCAGATCGCTACGGAAAAAGCCAAGAAAGATGCCACCCGGGATGCCCTGACCAAGGCAGTGGACGCTTTGGGCGTTGATACGGCTACCGCCAGCCAGCTGAAGGCAAAAATCAGCAGCCTGACCTTTACGCCGGAGCAGCTGGACAACGGCGGCACCTTTACGGCAGAGATTGGCGGCAAAACCTACACCCTGACCTATAGCGCCGCTGGGGCAACGGTTACGGCCAGCACCCCCACAGAGGACAAAACCGACACCGGCAAGAACCCCGAGGACATCACCGATGTGAAGGACAACACCGTTAAAGGCACGGCGTATGTGACAAGCGGCACCATCAGCTGGACTGCGGAGGGCCAGAAAGGCGAGTATACCGCAACCGTGGGCGATGCCAGTGTGCTCAATGTACCGGATGGAGCGGAGAAGATCTATGTCAACGGACAGTTCACCGGCTATAAGCTTACCTCCACGGATAATGACGGAAATACGGTTACCACGACCTACACCATCACCTACGGTAACACTTCCAGCATGTCCCCTGAGGAGCTGAATCGGCTGGCTGAGCAGAACCTGATGGAAAAGACAGGCTGCAAGACCCTGGAAGAACTGGCAGCCGCAGGCTATACCAATATCCGGTTTGAGAATGCTTCCACCGTGACGTGGACGGTGACCCAAACCACCCAGAAAAAGACCACGAATACGGAGACGTTGAACAACAAAACGCTCACCTTTGAGGGCGACAAGAATTGGACAATTGCAGAGGACGGCAACACCCTGACCTACGACGGCCAGACCTATACAAAGGATGAAAAGGGCAACTTCACCCGTACTGACGAGAACGACAAAAATGTCACCTATACCGCTACGGAACAGGAAGAAGATGTTCTGTCTCCTGAGGATGCCAAGGCAATGCTGGCAAAGGAGTTCGAGGTTGAGACCAGCGCAATTGAGCTGAACGGAACCACCGCTACCTTTACGAAGAACGGTTCCACGGTTACGGTTGACTGCGCCAACCTGAAAAAGCGCACCCTGAAGATCGAACGCAGCGAGGCTGCATCGGTGCAGAAGACTGTGGTGGTCACGGACGAGGCAACTCTGCAGAAAGCCTATGATGACCTGTGGGACGAGATCAAGAAGAAAAAGGGCGAGCTTGGAGAAGGCGAGACCCTCTTTGTCGGTGACATTGAGGTCAAGGATACGGGCGAGACCGTCAAGACGCAGGTCATTGAGTATATCAAGAAATACGTCACGCAGGCTGATATGACCCCGGAGCAGCTGAAAGCAGCCCTGAAGGCGCAGGCCGAGGCCGCAAAGACGCATATGGTCACGGTCAATGCAGGAACCAAGTACGAGGAAACGCTGCCCAACTACTACGCTGGCGATAAGGCAGACATCTACTACAAGACAAAGGACGGCCAGCGATTAGAATGGTATCAGGTCGAAAAGGATAAGAACGGTTATTATTACTTGCAGTGGAACGGTGGTTTCGACTGGGAGAAGGTGTATGTCGAGAAGGTGGAAGTAAAGCCCACCAACATCAAGCACCTTGACCTTGCATCCGGCGCACAGCTGGAGAAGCAGGACGGCACATCCACGGATTGCGTGCTGGTCAACCCGACCCTGAAGTGGAACTACGAGGCCGATAAGCTGGTGGATAATGACCCGAGCAACACAGACGTGGGTCTGGACAGCAAGATCAGCTTTGACAACGAAGGTGGAAAGGGCCCGGGCCACTACGAGTACGAGCGCGGCGAGAACAATAATCCGAACCAGAGTGCTTTCTACAAGGTCACCGGTACGGTGGTCTACGATGTGGTGAAGGAAAACGGAAAGGTCAAGCTGTTTGGAAGTAGTAATGCAGCCTTCAATGCCTATCTGGAAGAAACCGGTCAGACGGAGACGTACCGGAACCTTGGCTGGTGGGAGAAGAAAGCATTCAGAGAGAAGATCAAGCAGACCTACATTGTGGAGATCGGGTCTTCCGATTCCAACCCCAACAGCCCGAGTGGCTATCAGGTCTACACCCAGAGCGCCGACATGACTGCCTATGGTTATATGACCCGGGATGCCAACACCTGCATCAACCGGACCTACAAACGGCAGGACGGTACTTGGGAGTACGTCGGCGGCTACGACCTGATGATCTCCAAGCTGGTTCAGACGAAAGAAGGCAAGGTGGTGGGCGAGACCGAATCCAAGGTCAAAAACATCTTTGCTCCCCTCAGCATCCGCACGTCGACAGACTACACCCACCGCAGCATGAAGCTCACCCAGATGACCACCGTGACTACTCAGCAAACAGAGGAAAAGAGAACGGATTTGGGCGGCAGTCAGGAGACGGTAAAGTACCTGTATGATCAGGAGATGACCGAAACCCCCATTACCAAGGAGAATAAGGTCGAAGGCACCGGTAAAGGCCACTACAAGAGCTTTACCAACCTGATCCGGAACATCTTTAACGGTGAGGGCACAGGCACCGTGGAAGGCGGCTTTATCAAGTACGAGTACCACACCGAGAAGGACAAGGAAGGCAACCCCGTGCCGTTTGAGGCAGACAAGATGGTAGTGACCACCAAGCAGGATGCGGAAGTGCACTACACCTTTACCTCTCAGGAGAGCCGGGATGTGTGGATCAAGGGCTACACCCAGACCGTGGTGCCGCCCGTGAACCCCGGCCCCGATTCCCCCGAGCTGCCGCCGGTGGAGGACGCAAAGCCCGCCACCGCCCCGGCCCCCGCCCCCGAGAACCCGGTGCTGCCCGTGGTGCAGGATGCAAGACCTGACCCCGCCCCCACTCTGGCTCCCACTCCGGCCCCCGCTCCTGAGACCCCGGTGCTCCCGGCGGTGCAGGATGCCAAGCTGATCCAGACCGGCACCAGCGGCTGGCTGGCAGACCTGATGCTGGGCGCAGGCATGGTGCTGTCTGCAGCGGGATATTGGATGGAGCGCAAGCGCAAGGCCATGTTCTACAAGTCCCAGCACTGAACCCCAACCCCCAAAGGCCCCGGGCAAACGCCCCGCTGACCCTTTGGGCCATGCATCACATTCCTTTGTAATCCCCCCAAAAGTTACTTCCCAGAATCTTTTGTTGATCGCTATCCCCTGAGGCAGCGGGCCCGCACGCCGCTGTCTCGCCCCGGAGGGTCCCGCAAGCCCTCCGGGGCTTTTTTTGTTGGCCGCATGGCCCGTTCCGGCAGAAAAAAACAGGGCTGCTCCACATCTCTGCGGGGCAGTCCTGTCTGGCTGCGCGGGGTCGGCGCACGGGCTTCCGGGGTTTCCGGAAGGGTGCGGCTCAGCGCGCGGTTTTCTTTTCCTCCGGAGCCTCCGGGTTGTTTTCCAGGTTCAGCTCGGGCATCAGCTCGTTGCTGATGATGGTCAGCATCTGTTCCAGCTTCTTCACGTCCTCTTTGGGAAAGCGCTTGTTCACCCGCTGGACCACCGTGCTCAGGTAGGAGTAGCTGATGTTGTAGTAGTCGATATACTTCTGGGTGGGCCGCAGGTGATACTCCCGGCGGTCGGTGGTGGACTGGATCTTTTCCACGTAGCCCTTGCGCACCAGCGAGCCGATCTTATACGCCGCGTTGGGGGTGGAGATCTGCATCATCCGGGAAAACTCCGCAATGGTGGGCTCCCCCATGGCCATAATGCCCTCCATGCAAAAGGATTCCACCGTGGTCAGGGTCGCCTCACGGGTGGCAAAGCGCTGGAACACGTTCTGGTAGAAATGGAGCTTGAACTTGGTATAGACATCGTTGAATGCTTTTTCCAGCATGGTACGGTCTCCCTTCGAACACTCAATTTCCTTTAGTATATCACGCTTTGGTCTTTTTGCCCAGCTTTACGCGCAGAATGTTCAGCACCACCAGCTCCAGCACAATGGCAACGCCCAGCAGGATCAGCGAGGTCCACAGGCTGGCGCTGCTGCCCAGGAACATCTGGGTCAGGCCGGTGATCACATAGCACGCGGCAGAGCAGGAAGCGGCGGTAATGGCGTAGGGCAGCTGGGTGGAAACATGGTTCACATGGCTGCAATGCGCACCGGCAGAGGCCATGATGGTGGTGTCGGAAATGGGAGAGCAGTGGTCGCCGCACACAGCGCCGGACAGGCAGGCCGCAATGGAGACCACCAGCATCTCGCCCTGGGGGAAAGCGTGGCAGACAATGGGGATCAGGATGGAGAAGGTGCCCCAGGAGGTGCCGGTGGCAAAGGCCAGGAACACCGCCACTAGGAAGATGATCACCGGCAGCAGGTACTGCAGGGCGGCAGCGGAGCTGCCCAGCAGGTTGGCAACGTAATATTTTGCACCCAGCAGGTTGGTCATGCCGGAAAGCGTCCAGGCCAGGGTCAGGATCAGCATGGGGCTGACCATGGCCTTGAAGCCCTCGGGGATGCAGGCGGCAAAATCCTGGAACGTCATCACGCTGCGGACACGGTAGAACACAAAGGTGAACATCAGGGCAATGCTGCTGCCCAGCACCAGACCGGCGGAGGCGTTGCAGTCGGAGAAGGCGGTGATGAAGTCCACGCCCTCAAAGAAGCCGCCGGTGTAGATCAGGCCAAAGATGCAGGCCGCGATCAGCACCAGCACCGGGGCCACCAGATCAATGACATGGCCGTGGGCATCGTCCTCGGCATCCACATCGTCGCCGTAGGGGCGGTCAGCCGTGGTGAAAAGGTCGCCGGCCCGGGCGTTGTCCTCGTGCTGCTTCATGGAGCAGTAGTCCGTGCCCGTGAAGATGAGGAACAGGCTCATCACAATGGTCAGCAGGGCGTAATAGTTATAGGGAATGGTGCGCAGGAACATGGTAAAGCCGTTGATGCCGGAGCCTTCGGGCACGCTGGAGGTAACGGCGGCGGCCCAGCTGGACACCGGCGCAATGATGCAGATGGGCGCGGCGGTGGAATCAATGAGGTAGGCCAGCTTTGCGCGGGAGACCTTCTGCCGGTCGGTCACGGGGCGCATCACAGAGCCAACGGTCAGGCAGTTGAAGTAGTCGTCCACAAAAATGAGCATACCCAGAATCAGGGTGGCAAACTGCGCCCCGGCCCGGGTGTGGATGTGGGTGGAGGCCCAGCGGCCAAAGGCGGCAGAGCCGCCGGCCTTGTTCATCAGGGCCACCAGAATGCCCAGCATCACCAGAAAAACCAGAATGCCCACGTTGCTGCTGTCAGAGAGCTTGGCAATCATGCCGCCATCCTCGTTGAAGAACAGGGTGTTGAGCGCCAGCTCCAGGTTGCCGTTGGCAAAGAGCAGCGCGCCGGTGGCAATGCCCACCAGCAGGGAGGTGTAGACCTCCTTGGTGTTCAGGGCCAGCACAATGGCCACCACCGGCGGCAGCAGGGAAAGCATGGAGCTGTACACCGCGGGGGCGTAGCTGGCCGGGTCGGCAATGGTGCCGGGGGTGGCTGCGGTGCACCACAGCAGCAGGGCAAACACCAGCAGTGCCCCCACCCAGGAGAGATTTGTCTTTTTCATAAATGATTCCTCGCTTGATTTTTTGTCCCGGCCCGGGGCAGACTATTCCTATTGCAAACGGAAAGGGGGCCGCCGCCACGCCGGATTATAAAGCGCTGTATTTTGAGCTGTTCCGCGCCAACGAACAGGCCATCCGCCTGCTGACCGCCGCCCAGCAAAAGGCGGAAGCGCAGGTGATGGAAGAGGACAGAGAGCCGCTGTATGTGCACGGCCAGCCTGCCCACAATGCCAAAGGCTCCCCCTTTGGGGGAGCTGGCAGCGCCAACGGCGCTGACTGAGAGGGCGAGGCCGTTACCCCTTTTTGCTCTCTGCCTTTGCAGCAAACTTGGCGTTGTTGATGATGAACCGCTCGTGCACGCCGCCGCCCACGGGGCCTTTCTCGTCGTGCAGGGAGACCTTGAACACCAGCTTGCGGCCCTCCACAGCGGTCAGCTCGCTCTCGCAGGTCACGGTCATGCCCACAGGGGTGGGGGCGCTGTGCTCCAGCTCCAGCCGGGTGCCCACGGTGCCGCAGCCCTCGTCCAGCGCGGCGGCAACGCTCATCCAGCAGGTTTTTTCGGCCAGTGCCACCAGCGCGGGGGTGGCAAACACGTCCAGCGTGCCGCTGCCCATGGTCTTTGCAGTGTTCTCGGAAGTAACGGCGACACTCTGCTCGCCGCGGATTCCAGCTTCCAACATAAAAATACATCCTTTCCAGATGCCCGAAGGCGAAAATTTTGAAATACATTGTTAGAATACCACACTTTTGGCACAGATGCACCTGTTTGGGCGTTTTTTTCTGCAAATCTCTTTCTGTTTGGCGCAATTTGCGGTATCATTGGCCCGAAAGGGATGGAAAAAAACATGAACGACTTCTGGAAATCCTACGATATCACCCATGCGGAGCTTGGCCCGAACTTCCGGTGTTACCCGCTGTACGGTAAAATCCATTTGATCGAGCTTGCCCTCTCGTTGGTGTTCATTGTGGGGATGGCCCTGTGGTACCGCCGCAGCTCGGCCTCTGCCCGGCGGCGCATCCTCGTGGGCGTTACCATTGCCCTGCTGGCCGATGAAGCTGCCCTGCTGCTGGGCATGGCTCTGACCGGTCAGTGGAACTGGAGCTATCTGCCTCTCCATCTGTGCAGCATCAATGTGTTCGTCTGTCTGTACAATACCCTCACCGATCAGAACTGGTGCAAGGAGGAACTCTATGCCCTCTGCATCCCCGGTGCGGCGCTGGCTCTGCTCTGCCCCAGCTGGCTGGACGTGCCCTCCTGGTGGACGCTCATCAATCTGCACTCGATCAGCATCCATGCCCTGCTGGTGCTCTACCCGGTTCTGCTTGTGGTGAGAGGCTACCGCCCCAGCGCCCGCCGTGCCCCGCAAGTGCTGGCTTTTTTGTTTGGCTCTGCCCTGCCTATTTACTTCTTGAATAAACCACTGAATACCAATTTCTACTTTCTGAACAATCCCTACGGCAATGTCATCACCAGTGCGTTTACCCGCCTGCTGGGTGAAAAATACTATATTCTGGGCTTTCTGCCCGCCATTGCGGTGGCGCTGTGTCTGATGTATCTGCCGTGGGTGGTAGCGGATGCCCGGCACAAAAAGAGAAAATAAGTGCTTTCTGCAAGCTGCCTTGTCCCCACCGGGCAGGGCGGCTTTTTGTTTGCCCAAAACGCCTGCTGCTTGCAAATTAAAACTGCAAATTTCTTGCGTTTTGCGGTTTGTTTTAACTATTTTGAAAAGTGGACAGAAATCTTTGAAAAACCCCTTGACAGAAGCTCTTCTGCATGATAACATGAACACATGAACAGACGTTCATGTAAAACGCGGCAAAAGGAGAACGGACATGATCGGATTGGAGCAGATGACCCCGGCGGGGCAGGAAAACACGGAACCGGTGGTGATGCCGGATGACGAGGTGCTGTATGAGCTGGCCGACCTGTTCCGGGTGTTCGGCGACTCCACCCGCATCAAGATCTTATATGCGCTGCATGACAATGAGCTCTGCGTGCAGGACATTGCCAATGCGGTGCAGCTGAGCCAGTCGGCAGTAAGCCACCAGCTCCGGGTGCTTAAGGACACCAAGCTCGTGCGCTTCCGCCGGGATGGCAAAACCGTTTACTATGCACTGGATGATGACCATGTGAGAAGCATCCTGTCGATGGGCATGGACCACATTGAGGAGTAAACGGAAAACGCAGTACAAAGCCTCCGGGCGCACAAGGCGTGCCTGAGAGGTCCACATAAAATAAAGAGAGGTACCTATGATGAAGAAGACCTACAAGATCGAAGTTGACTGCGCAAACTGCGCCCAGAAGATGGAGGATGCCGCCAACACCGTTGCAGGTGTGGCACAGGCTACCGTCAGCTTTATGACCCAGAAGATGAAGGTCGAGTTTGCTGAGGGTGCAGACCCCCACGATACCATGGTGAACGTTCTGGCTGCCTGCAAAAAGGTCGAGGACGACTGCGAGATCTTTGATATCTGAGGAAACAGGGGTTTGTAACTCCGGTACGGCTCCCCTGCGGGGGAGCTTTTTGTGACGCATTTTTCGGGCAGAACGGACCAAAAGCCGGTGCGGAAAACTGTGGAAAAGAAAACGGGTTTTCAACAGTTTCCACCGGGTTTTCAACAGCCTCTGCGAAAAAGTGCAAAAAGAAACGCGAAAAAGCAGGTTTTCTCCGGGAAAAGTCCGTGGAAAACTCAGGGGAAAACGTGGAAAAGTCTATCCCGTGGGGAAAACCTGTTGAATCCACCCCGCCCGCCGCAGCGCATTGCGGCCCAGAACCCAGAAAAAAGGAGAGTACAGATATGAATAAAAAGCAGAAGAAGAACCTGTACCGGATCATTGCTGCTCTGGTGCTGGTGCTCATCCTCAAATTGCTGCCCCAGTTCCCCACGCCGGTGGAGCTGCTGCTCTACTGCATCCCCTATCTGGTGGTCGGCTGGGATGTGCTCCGCAAGGCACTGCTGGGCATCAAGAACCGCCAGCCCTTTGACGAGTGCTTCCTGATGGCTGTTGCCACCGTGGGCGCGTTTGCGCTGGGCGATTATGTGGAGGGCTGTGCCGTTATCATCTTCTACCAGATCGGCGAGCTGTTCCAGAGCGTGGCCGTGGGCAAGAGCCGCCAGAGCATTTCCAGCCTGATGGATATCCGCCCCGATTACGCCAACGTTGAGGACGAGGACGGCAAACTGGAGCAGGTGGACCCCGATGATGTGGAGGTAGGCACCGTGATCGTGGTCCAGCCCGGCGAGCGGGTGCCCATTGATGGCATCATCGTGGAGGGAACTTCTGCCCTGAACACTGCCGCCCTGACCGGCGAGAGCCTGCCCCGGGATGTCCGCTCCGGCGATGAGGTCATCAGCGGCTGTGTGAACATGACCGGCCTGCTGAAGGTGCGGACCACCAAGGAGTTCGGCGAGTCTACCGTTTCCAAGATCCTCGACCTCGTGGAAAATTCCAGCATGAAGAAGGCCCGCGCCGAGAACTTCATCACCCGCTTTGCCCGGGTCTACACCCCCGCCGTCTGCTACGGCGCACTGGCGCTGGCCTTTGTTCCCCCCATCGTTCTGCTGCTGATGGGCCAGCCCGCCCGCTTCGGTGACTGGGTCTACCGCGCCCTGACCTTCCTGGTCATCAGCTGCCCCTGCGCTCTGGTCATCTCCATCCCGCTGAGCTTCTTCGGCGGCATCGGCGGCGCGTCCGCCTGCGGCATCCTGGTCAAGGGCTCCACCTATCTGGAGGAGCTGGCCCGCACCGGCATCGTGGTGTTTGATAAGACCGGCACCCTGACCCAGGGCACCTTCAAGGTGGTGGGCATCCACCCCGAAAACGGCGTGACCGGGGATGCCCTTGTGGAAGCCGCCGCACTGGCCGAGAGCTGGTCCAAGCACCCCATCTCCCTGAGCATCAAGAACGCTTACGGTAAGGACATCGACCCCAACCGTGTGACCGATGTGCAGGAGCTGGGCGGCCACGGCGTGACCGCAAAGGTGGACGGCAAAACCGTCGCCGCCGGCAACGCCCGCCTGATGGCAAAGCTGGGCCTGACAGTTCCCGAGATCACCGAGCCGGGTACCATCGTCCATGTTGCCATGGAGGGCAGATACGCAGGCTATCTGCTCATCGCCGATGTGGTCAAACCCCACAGCGCTGCTGCCATCAGGGGCCTGAAACAGGCCGGTGTCCGCAAGACGGTCATGCTGACCGGCGACGCGGAGCCTGTGGCAAAGGCCGTTTCCGCCGAGCTGGGGCTGGATGAATACCATGCAGGCCTGCTGCCCGGCGACAAGGTGGACCAGATCGAAACGCTCCTGGCCGCAAAGCAGCCCAAAGAAAACCTCGCTTTTGTGGGCGACGGCATCAACGATGCCCCGGTTTTGTCCCGTGCCGATGTGGGCATCGCCATGGGTGCTCTGGGCTCCGATGCTGCCATCGAGGCCGCTGACGTTGTCCTGATGGACGATGACCCGGCCAAGATCGCGCTGGCCATGCGCATTGCCCGCCGCACCCTGCGCATCGTGTATCAGAACATCGTGTTTGCTCTGGCAATCAAGTTCGCCTGCCTGGTGCTGGGTGCGCTGGGTCTGGCCAGCATGTGGACCGCCATCTTCGCCGATGTGGGCGTGATGGTGCTGGCCGTGCTGAACGCCACCCGTGCCCTGTACACCAAAGATCTTGCAAAAAAGAATGTGCAGTGACCGCGCTTTCTGCCCCCGCCTGAGCGCTGATGCCCCGGCGGGGGCTTTTCGCTGCCGGTGAATTGCATTCTGCCCGGAGTGATGGTACAATAGGACACAGTGACCCCCGCCGCCGGACGTTTTTCCGGCAGATAGATGGAAGAAAGAAGGCTTTTTATCATGAGCATGAACACGGTTCCTGAGCGTCTGGCCGCCCTGCGGGCTGCCATGAAGGCCAACGGCGTGGACGTTTATCTGATCCCGGTGGGTGACCCGCATTCCAGCGAGTACCTGCCCGACCATTACACCTCCCTGACCTATTTCTCCGGCTTCCACGGCGAAAACTCCAACTTCGTCGTCACCCCCACCGAGAGCGCTGTCTGGGCAGACGGCCGCTACTTTGTGCAGGCCGAAAAGGAGATCGCCGGTACCGAGATCCAGCTGATGCGGATGGGTGAGCCGGGCGTGCCCACCGTGGAGGAATACTGCGGCAAGGTGCTGCCTGAGAACGGCGTGCTGGGCCTGTGCGGCCTGACCGCTTCCTGCGGGCTGGTGCGCGGCGTGCAGAAGGAGCTGGATGCCAAGAAGGGCACCATCAAGACCCTGAACCTTGAGGATGAGCTGTGGACCGAGGGCCGCCCCGCCCGGCCTGCCACCCCGGCATGGATCCTGCCCAAGGAGTATGCAGGCTTCTCCCCTGCCGAAAAGCTGGAGCGCCTGCGCGGCAAACTCAAGGAACTGGGCTGCACCGCACAGCTGGTGGGCAAGCTGGATAATCTGGCCTGGCTGCTGAACCTGCGCGCCATGGATATCCAGTGCACTCCCTATGCCATGTCCTACTGCTATGTGACCCCGGAGCGCGCGGTGCTCTTCATCAACACCGCACGTCTGGGTGCGGAAGCTGCCGCAGAGCTCAAGGCCAACGGCGTGGAGATCCAGGAGTACGATGATGTGCTCAAGTTCCTGGCCGCTGAGACCGAGCCCCAGACCGTGCTGGCCGACCCTGCATCCGTGAACTTTGCCGTTTACGAGACTCTGCAGAACAACGCCGCCCTGACCGTGAAGGATGAGGCCGACCCCCTGCTGCCCATGAAGGGCGTGAAGAATGAGGTCGAGCTGGCTCACGACCGCGAAGCCCATCTGCGGGATGCGGTTGCCATGGTGCGGTTCCAGAAGGAGCTGGAAGAGCGTCTGGCTGCCGGGGAAGAGCTGACCGAGCTGACTGTGGACGAGATCCTCCACAAGTACCGCTCCGCACAGGACAAATTCATCGTGGAGAGCTTTGGCACCATTGCCGCCTACGGTGGAAACGCTGCCATGATGCACTACCACGCCACCGAGGAGGACCATGCCAAGCTGGAGCGCAAGGGCTTCCTGCTGGTGGACAGTGGTGCCACCTATCTGGACGGCACCACCGATATCACCCGCACCTACCCGCTGGGTGAACTGACCGAGGACGAAAAGCTGTTCTACACCTGGACCCTGCAGTGCCACATCGACATTGCAAAGGCTGTCTGGCTGAACTACTGCGACGGCCACATGCTGGATACCATTGCCCGTGAGCCGCTGTGGCAGCACCTCATCAACTACCGCTGCGGCACTGGCCACAGCGTCAGCTTTGTGGGCAACGTCCACGAGGGTCCACACGCCCTGAACGGCCGCAACACCACGGTGTTCCAGCCGGGCATGATCATCACCGATGAGCCGGGCGTGTACGAGGCCGGTCAGGTGGGCATCCGCATTGAGAACGAGCTGGAGTGCTACCACAAGGCCGACAACCAGTACGGCACCTTCCTGGCCTTCCGTCCGCTGACCTTTGTGCCCATTGCCACCTCTCCTGTGGTGCCCGGTGTCCTGACCCGGGACGAGCTGGATTGGCTGAACGCCTACCACCGCGAAGTGTTTGAGAAGCTGGCTCCCCACCTGAATGAAGAAGAGCGGGATTGGCTGGCAAAGAAGTGCGCTGCCATCGGAGCATAACCACAAAAAAGGGAGACCCCGCAGGGGGTCTCCCGATTTTGGTTTATTCTTTCTGGTTTTTCCAATATTCCTTGGCTTCCTCAATGATCTTTTTGAAGGGGCCGGAGGGGTAGGTGCTCTCGGCGATATCCACCAGGAACTTGTACAGCTGGGGCCGCACCTCCTCGTACATCCCAAGGCGGGTGTAGAGGTCTTTATAATACCGGAACGTCTGGATCTTGTTCTGTACGATGGAGGCCGGGTTGATCTGGGTGTGGCAGATGCTCTGGGGATTCTGGACGTAGTAGTAACCGGCTTTGTCAATGGAGACGAAGGTCTCGGCATACTGGATATACTGCATGTTGAACACCAGATCCTCGGCCCATTTCAGCTCGCTGGTGAACTGGATGTCATTGCCGGTGAGCAGGATGCGGCGGTAGAGCTTGTTCCAGAGCACACTGTAAAAGTAGGAGGCAGGCTTGTCCATCAGCCGCAGGGCAAAGGTGTCCTTGTCGTAGACCCCGGCGGGCAGGAAACCGTATTCCCGCACCTCAGGGGGCCGGGCAACACTCATCACGCCCAGATTGTCCTCCAACTTTTCCAGTACCTGCTCGGGCTTTGTGGCCCCGGCGGGGATCACCATCTTGTAGGGCGCAATCACAAGATCTGCGTGGTGCGTCTCGGCGGCTTCCACCAGATGCTGGGTGAAGTCCGGGTCGATGTAGTCATCGCTGTCCACGAACTGGACATACTCGCCCCCGGCCAGCTTCAGGCCCAGGTTGCGGGTGTCGGACACGCCGGAGTTTTCCTTGTCCACCAGCACGATGCGGCTGTCCCTGGCGCGGAACTCCTCACACACGGGCAGGCTGTGATCCTTGGAGCCATCGTTCAGGATGATGAGTTCAATGTTTTTATAGGTCTGGTTCAGGATGCTGCCGATGCAGCGGGCCAGATGATTCTGAGCGTTGTATACGGGCAGGATGATGCTGACGAGCGGCTGATCCATGGCGGTGTCCCCCATTTCTTTTTTCGTCCATGATACTCCCTCACGGCGCAAAAATCAAGCGCTGTGCAGAGGGAAAGGAGGAGCGGATATGATCTTTCACATTGCGGTGTGCAGCCCGGACCCTGTGCTGCGGGGCCGGGTGCAGCGCCACTGCATGGAATATTATGCCCGCCGGGCCGATGCCTGCATCGTGGAGCAGCTGGAAAGCACAGCGGCCCTGCTGCAGCAGGAGGAAGCGGGCTCACGGTACGAGCTCTACCTCATCGAGCTGCCTGCCGCCAACCCGTGCAGCGGCCTGCAGGCGGCTGCAGAGCTGCGCCGCCGAGGTGTGCGGGCCCCGCTGGCCTTTCTGGCCCACACCACGGCCTATGCCTACGAAGCGTTCCGGGTGGACGCGATGCAGTACCTGCATATCCCGTTCCGTCCGGAGCAGCTGACAGCCCTGCTGGACCGGGCCACCGAGCCGGAATACGGCCCGGTCATCCCGGTTGCCACGGCCATGGGCCTGCGGGCTCTGCCCTTTGCGGACATCGAGTATCTGGAGTGTACCCACCATGTGGTGCACTACCACCTTGCCAGCGGCGAGGACGTGGCCTCCCTCTCCCTGCGGGTGCCCTTTTCCGAGGTGGCAAAGCCCCTGCTGGCCGATGCCCGTTTTCTGCAGCCCCACCGCTCCTATGTGGTCAACCTTGCCGCCGCCGCCCAGCTCTCTTCCGGGGAGCTCTGGATGCGCAGCGGGGCACGGGTGCCCATCCCCCGGGGGCGTGAGCCCGCTGTAAGGGCGGCGTTCCGGGCGTTTCTGGAAGGGTAAGGTGTCTTACAGGAGCAGCTCGTTTTCTTTGCGGCCGGAACAGCGGGCTCTCAGAAAATCGGTCACCTGTGCGACAATGGCGGCATCCACAGACCGGGCGTGAACCGGACAGCGGGAAACACAACGCATACAGGTAATGCACTTGGACGGATCGGTAACGGTGAAGTTATCGTAGGAGATGGCTCCCACAGGGCATTCCCGTGCGCAAAGCCCGCAGGAAGTGCAATTGGCATTGACAGTGGGAATCAGCCCGGCCCGCTTCGCTTTGCAGTTGTGCTCTCCGGGAATTGGCGGGCAGGTATCGGAGCCGGAAGTGAATTTTTCGAGGATCTGCTTGCCGAAAACGGCCAGCTGCTGGCAATCGGCATCGTCCGGACGGCCGGCGGCAAATTCAGGCAGCAGACTGTGTGCCGCAACGGCAGAAACTGTGGCGATGGGCTGGAACCCGGCGTTCCGGGCATAGTCTTCCATCTGGGCAAGGGTGTTATCAACGGCACGGTTGCCGTAGACCGCTGCCAGGGCGCAGCGGGCACCATTGCCCTGTAAGAGCGCCAGACGGTCCAGAGCGGGCTGAGGTGCCATGGCTTCAAAAGCTGGCATCGCAATCAGAACGAGGTCAGCTGCGCTGAATGGAATGGCAGGTGCTGTAAAGTTCTGTGCGGACAAGTCGATGGTCTGCACCTCCGGCCAGGTCTGAGTGATCGCTTTTGCAACACGTTCCGTGCCGCCGGTGGGGCTGAAAATGAGTTGGAAGCAGTTCATAAGAAAATCCTCCTTGATGTAAAAAATAAAACTACATCTTAAAATGGAGTATACCACTGAAAAGATGTAGTGTCAATATTTACACCAAAAGGAAAATGCGATAAAATAAGAGAGGGAGGGCTGCGCCTATGCACATCAGCAATAAATGTTCCATTGCGGTTCACTGTCTGATTTTTCTTTCAGAGTACGGTGAAAGGGAAAAAGTGACCAGTGAACTGCTTTCATGCTCGACAGGGTGCAACCCAGTCACCATTCGGAATATCCTCAGTGCCCTGAAAAAAGACGAGATCATCACGGTAAAGCCCGGCACGGGTGGTGCGGCGCTTGCTCTGCCGCCGGAGAAGATCGATCTGTATCGGATCTGTTCCGTCGTAGACCCGGAGGCAATTGATAAAATGATCGGGATCCATGGTTCTCCTTCGCCCTTTTGTCCGGTGGGCCGGAACATCGGCAATGTGCTGGGCAAAACCTACGATACGTTGAAAAATAATTTGATCGCCAGTATGAAAACCATCACGCTGGAACAGATCCTTGCCGATTATCACGAGGTTCTGAAAAGAGAGAAAAACTAAAAAGAACTGAAAATATAAAACCCCGCCTTTTTGGCGGGGTTTTATTGCTGTATCCTTATACCTTATTCCAGTCCAGCTCCGTCCAGTCGGTCAGGAACTGGTCGCTGACCTCCCGCAGGGCGGGCTCATCGGACTTGCTGGCGGCATCGGCGATGCCGATGACGTGGAAGCCTGCGTCGTGGGCGGTGCGGGCGGCGTAGAGGGAATCCTCACAGACAACACACCGGTCGGGGTCAGTGCCGCCCAGGCGTGTAAGGGTCTGGAAAAATACATCCGGCCTGCTCTTGTGGAGCGCCCCCTGTGCCTCCACATAGAAGTCGAAATATTCATCGATGCCCAAACGGGTGAGCACGGTGCGGCACTGGGCGCTCCAGGTGTTGGAGCAGATGCACATGCGGGCACCCTCGGCCTTCAGGCGGGCCAGCAGCTCCCGCACGCCGGGCTTGAGCTCCACGGTCTCGTAGAGCTTGGTGATAACATCCCACATCACATCGTTGTAGTCCTCCATTTTCAGGGGCAGGTCATACTCCCGGATGAGGTAGGCCGCGCCATCGGCCATGCCCATGGTCAGGAGCGTTTTGTGGAGGTCGGATTTTGGGGTGCGGCCATAGCGGGCCAGCAGGGCATCGGGCGCACCCTCCCATACCATGGTCATGCTGTCGGTCAGGGTACCGTCCATATCAAAGATCCAGTTGTTGCAGTGCATTGTTTTACCTCCACCATCGTTTCACACAAGTTAACAAAATTATACCATGGATTTTGTTCCAAAAACAGGGAGAATTTTTCCGGAAAATATGGTATACTTCTGACAGATTTCCAAAGAATGACTAGGAGGCGTTCCAGATGGCACAGAATGATACCCCGGTCAAGGCACTGGTGCTGGCAGGCGGCGGTGCGCGCGGCAGCTATCAGGTGGGTGTGTGGCGTGCCCTGACCGAGCTGGGCTGGCGGCCCCAGATCATCACCGGCACCAGTGTGGGCAGCCTGAACGGTGCCATGTTTGCGCTGGACCTGTACGAAACGGCCCGGGATATGTGGATGAGCATCCGCAGCCAGGACGTGATGGAGCTGCCGGAGGAAAACGCCGACCTCTCTGAGCTGCACGCTTTCCTGCGGGAAGTGGTGCGGGACGGCGGCATGGACGTGACCCCGCTGGAAGAGATCGTGGAGCGGGTGCTGGATGAGGATGCCCTGCGGGCTTCGCCCATCCGGTTCGGCCTTGTCACCGTGGAAAAGCGGGGGCTGAAGCCCCGGGAGCTGACGCTGGAGGATATCCCGGCGGGCAAGGTAAAGGATTACCTGCTGGCCTCTGCCGCCTGTTTCCCCGCCCTGCGGGCAAAGCAGATCGATGGGGTGCAGTTTCTGGATGGCGGCTACCGGGACAATATGCCCACCGCACTGGCCCAGAAGATGGGCGCGGAGGAGCTGGTCTGTGTTGACCTGGAAGGGGTGGGCATCACCCTGCCCAACCGCACCGGCCTGCCCACCACCATGATCCGCAGCTACTGGGAGCTGGGGGACATCCTCCACTTTGATCCCGATACCGCCAGACGGAACATGGAGCTGGGCTACTACGATACCCGCCGCGCCATGGGATACCTGCGGGGCTGCGCCTATGCCGTTTCCACCAGCGCCGAGAGCTGTGAGGATGCCGCCGCCTTTGCGTGGAAATTCCAGCAGGTGCAGAAGGCGGTGCGGGAAAAATACCCCGTGACCTTGACAGCGGATGCGGCCCTGCTGCTGGCCAACATGAAGGATGCCCAGCTGGCCCCGCTGGAAGCTGCCGCCGAGGATGCGGGCGTGGACCCCACCGTGTTCTATACCACCCGGACACTGGCGGAAGCCTTTTTGGAAAAATGCGACCGGGAGCGCATCGAGAGCTTTGCGCCCCTGTTTGAGGGCAACGGCAATGCGGCACAGGCCGCACGGGCCGCTCTGCTGCCCAATACGTTCTTACAGGCATTGGTCTGCCGTGCCCTTACCGGGCCGGTACTGCCGGAGGTGATCGAGGAATGAAGGTTTATCAGGGACACAGCGCCTCGCCGGGCCTTGTGATGGGACAGGTGAGCCGGTTGGAGCGCTGGCACGAAAATTTTGCCACCGGGCCGTTCAACGCGGAACGGGAACAGCGTCTGCTGGAAAACGCTGTCCGGACAGCCCAGCGTGAGCTGGACGGCATGGCAGACCGCAGCGGCCCCACGGAGCAGGCCATCTTCCTGTTCCAGAGCATGATGCTGGAAGACGAAGGCTTTATGAACGAGGTCAAATTCCAGATCAAGGCGGGCATCAGCGCTGCCGAAGCCATGTACCGTGCGGGCAACCGCTATGCAGAGCAGCTTGCAGCCATGGAGGACAACGCCTACATGCAGCTGCGCAGTGCGGATATTCTGGATGCCGCCCGCCGCGTGGTGAACGTGCTGACCAACCGTCCCCGGGTCTGGCTGGCGCTGGATCACCCGGTGATCCTGGCGGCAGAGATGCTGATGCCCAGCGATCTGTTCAGCGTTCCGGCGGGGATGATCCTGGGCATCATCACTTCGGAGGGCAATAAGCAGAGCCACGCGGCGATCATTGCGCGGGCCATGCACATTCCCTGCGTGGTGCAGGTGGGGCAGGCGTTCCTGAACGACTGCGACGGCCGCACCGTGGTGCTGGATGCCAACAACGGCGAGTGCATTCTGGACCCGGATGCCAACACCCGCCAGCAGGCGGTCAGCCGCATCTGCGAGCTGCAGTGGGAGAGCGCGGAAGCCGCCCGCATCAGCGTCCTGCCCAACAGGACAAAGGATGATGTGCCGTTTGAGCTCCTGGCCAACTGCTACGGGCAGGAGGATATCGAATCGGCGCTGCAGGCAGGTGCTTCCGGCGTGGGCCTGCTGCGCAGCGGCTATATGATGCTGCCGGGCCGCCCGGTGGACGAGCAGGAGCAGTTCGTGTTCTATCAATCCTGCATTGCCGCCGCAAAGGGCGGTGTGGTGACAGTGCGCACCTTTGATTTTGGTGTGGACCGCGCCATGGCCGATATCCATAGGGGGCTGGAATCCTCCAAGCTGGGCCTGCGGGGCATCCGCAGCAGCCTGCGCCAGACCCATCAGTTTGAAACGCAGATCTGCGCCCTGCTCCGGGCGGCAGCCCACGGCCCCCTGCGGGTCATGTTCCCCATGGTGACCAACCTCGAAGATTGGGATGAGGCCATGCGGCTGGTAGCGCACTGCCGCCAGCTGCTGCGGGAGCGCGGGGAGGAGTTTGACCCGAACACGCCCTTTGGTGTGATGTTCGGGGTGCCCTCGGCCTGCCTGACGGCAGAGGAATTCGTGGAGCATGGGTGCAATTTCTTTGTCATCGAGACGAACGATCTGACCCAGTACACCCACGCGGTGGATCGGGATATCTCCATTGCCGAGCGCTACTACCGCCCGGCCAGCCACGCAATGAAAAAGCTCATCCGCATGGTGGTGGAGGCTGCCCGGGAGGGCGGGATCCCCGTGACCATCTGCGGCAGCGCGGTGGGCAATCCGGCCAACACCCTGCAATATCTGCAGCTGGGCCTGCGGAGCTTCTCCGTCAGCCCGCAAAACCTCATTGAGGTGAAAAAAGCGCTGATGAACGCGAAAATAAAGTAAACAAAAAGGACGGCATACGCCGTCCTTTTTGTATATGTGGAAATAAAAATTACTCCAAGTTGCCCGTCAGGGTCATTACGGCGGAGAGCACGGCCAGCGGGGCGGTCTCGCACCGGAGGATGCGGGGGCCGAGGCCGACCGTTTTCACACCGGCATTGGCGGCCATTTCAGCCTCTTCCACGGCAAAGCCGCCCTCGGCACCGGTGATGAGGGCAATCTTCAGCCGCTGGCCGTCGGCAGGCTGTGCGTCTGCCAGCAGCTGGCGCAGGGGCGCGCCGCCCAGCTCGTAGCAGAAGAGCACGAGGTCGTACCCTTCCAGGCTGCGGCAGAGGGCCCCGAAGTTGGGCAGGGGCAGGGCGACATCCGGCAGCACGCCCCGGCCGCACTGCTTGGCGGCTTCAAAGGCGATGCGGTTGTAGCGCTCGTTTTTCTGCTCCTCCTTTTTGGGGGCGGCCACGCAGTACCGGCTGAAGAAGGGCACGAAGTGGGTGCAGCCCAGCTCCACGCCGTGGCGGATGACCTGTTCCAGCTTGTCCTGCTTGGGGTAACCCACGAACAGGGTCACTTCCACGCTGGGTTCGGCGGCGCTGGGATAGCCCGGCTCCACGCTGAACTCCACCGTCTCCGGCCCGAAGCCGGTGATGGTGGCGGTGTATTCCACGGCGTTGCCGTCACATAAGATGACAGTGTCCCCCAGCTTGCCCCGCATCACGCGGGAAAGATGATGGGCATCGGCCCCCCGCAGGGTGGCGGTGCCATTGGAGATTTCGGTTGTAAAATAACGGTGAGGCATAGATTCTCCTTAGGTACAAACTCCTCAGTCTCGCATACGCTCGACAAGTACGGGTTGCGGCTCCCAGCATCCACTTCGTGTTGTAAACAACACTTATGTCTTGCTGGCCGCGGCCCCAACAGCAACGCCCTTTATCCGCCACTGGCGGCGGTTGTTGCTGTTGCTCCTAATAGTGGGGCCCTTGGCATTTCGTAAAGCTTAACCGTTTTGCCAAGGCCGCCCCTACTAGGGGCGGTGGCAATGCGGAGCATTGACGGTGGGGTTTAATTCGTCTTTTTACAAATAATGCACTCCCAGCCGCGCTTCTCCTTCACTTCCTGCACGGTCAGGCCGGCGGCTTCCAGAGCGGCGATCACCTCGTCCTTGCGGCTGTCGATGATGCCGCTGGCAATAAAGGTAGCATTTTCGGCCATCAGACCGGGCACGGCGGGGGCAAGGCTGATGATGGCGTTTGCCACGATGTTGGCGGTGATGATGTCGTATCTGCCGCTGGCCTTGTCGGACAGGTCGCCCACCAGAACGGTCAGCTTGTCGGCCACGCCGTTCAGGGCGGCATTCTCGCCTGCGGTGCGCACGGCCACGGGGTCGATGTCCACACCCTCGGCACTGCCTGCGCCCAGCTTGAGGGCGGCAATGGCAAGGATGCCGCTGCCGGTGCCGCCCCTGACCCGCTCGTCCAGCGCTTCCAGGCAGAGGCTGGTGGTCTCGTGGCCGCCGGTGCCAAAGGCAAGGCCGGGGTCAAGGATCAGCTTGACGCGGTCGGTGTCGTACTCCTGCCAGGAGGGCACGATGGCCAGCCGTTTGCCAATGTCCATGGGGTGGTAGTATTTGCGCCAGCCGTTCTGCCAGTCCTCCTGCTCCACGCCCTCGGTCTCCACGGTGTAGGCGATGCCTGCCGCTTCCATCCGGGCCTGAATGAGGGCCAGCGTCTCCACGGGGGAAGCGCCCGGCTCCAGATACATGTGGATGATCACAGTGTCGCGGGGCTTGTCCAGCAGCTCCTGCTCGATCAGATCCACATGGGCGATCTCGGCCACCTGCTGCTCGATGTCGCTGTAATCCTCGATATAGATGCCGCCTTCGGCGATCATGGTGGCAACGGCCTCGGCGTTGTCGGCATCGGCCTTGGCCACGGTCAGGCGGATATCAGTCCATTCCATAAAAAGAACCTCCCTGGGTCTTGTATTTTCTATTTATAAGTATAGTACCCGATTCCGGCGCGGGATGCAAGCGGTTTGGGAAGAAAGGGCAAAAGAAAAGTTTTTTCAGAATCCTGCTCTGAAATGCGCAATAATTCCAAAAAGTTTTTCACGAAAGATGCAAATTCAAGGATTTTTGGTGCAAAATTGCGAAAACGGGCGTGAACCCTATTTCTTTTTTTCGGAGGATGTGTTAAAATATTGTTACGCAATTATGGACAGCCTGCAACCAGAGGCATCCATAACAACAACATTCTTTAAGGAGGAATGTGTCTTATGATGAAGTATCTCCAGAAACTGGGCAAAGCTCTGATGCTTCCCGTCGCTGTGCTGCCGATCTGCGGCATCCTGATGGGTCTCGGTTATGCCCTGGCCCCGGGTGTCATGGGCGTTCCCGGTGCTGCAACTTCCGGTGCAGCTTACACCGTTGGCTTCCTGCTGGTCAAGGCAGGCGGCGCTCTGATCGATAACATGGCATGGCTGTTCGCCATCGGCGCAGCCGTTGGCCTGGCTGATGACCACGACGGTACCGCTGGTCTGGCTGGCCTGGTCAGCTACCTGATGATGCAGCAGCTGCTGAGCCCCGGCGTGGTCAGCATGGTGCGCACCCTGGAAGAGGGCACCGCTACCTACATCGCTTTCCAGAAGGTGGCCGGCAACTCTTTCATCGGCATCCTGGCCGCTGTGGTGGGTGCAGCCTGCTACAACAAGTTCAAGAGCACTCAGATGCCTGACTGGCTGGCATTCTTCTCCGGCAAGCGCTTCGTTGCAATCGCCACCGGCCTGATCTCCATCGTTGTTTCTGTCGCTCTGCTGTTCGTCTGGCCCGTCATCTTCGATGCACTGGTCGCCATTGGCAGAGGCATCGCAGGCATGGACGGCATCGGTGCTGGCATCTACGCCTTCCTGAACCGTCTGCTGATCCCCACCGGCCTGCACCACGCTCTGAACAATGTGTTCTGGTTCGACACCATCGGCCTGGGCGACCTGTCCCACTTCTGGGCAGGTGAGACCTCTGCTGATGTGGGCTGGAGCCTGGGTATGTACATGTCCGGCTTCTTCCCCTGCATGATGTTCGGTATCGCCGGTGCTGCACTGGCTATGGTCCGTACCGCCAAGAACAAGAAGGCTGCCATCGGTCTGGTTCTGTCCGCTGCCATCTGCGCCTTCGTCTGCGGCGTTACCGAGCCCTTTGAGTTCGGCTTCATGTTCCTGTGCTTCCCGCTGTACGTTGTGTACTCCGCTCTGTACGGCATCTTCACCATCATCACCTACTACTCCGGTTTCCGTGCTGGCTTCTGCTTCTCCGCAGGTGCTACCGACCTGGTGTTCTCCGCTTCTCTGCCTGCAGCTGCTAAGACCTGGATGATCATTCCTCTGGGCATCGCTGCATTCGTGGTGTTCTACTTCGTGTTCTACTTCGCCATCACCAAGTTCGACCTGAAGACCCCCGGCCGTGAGGACGAGGATGCCGAAGAGGCTGAGAAGAAGGTCGTTCTGGCCAACAACAACTATACTGAGGTTGCTGCTGGCGTGCTGAAGGCCATCGGCGGCAAGGAGAACGTCTCCAGCGTGGACTACTGCGCTACCCGCCTGCGCTTCACCATTAAGGACTACACCGCTGTGGATGAGAAGGCTGTGAAGGCTGCCGGTGCTGCCGGTGTCATCCGCCCCGACAAGACCACCTGCCAGGTCATCATCGGCACCAAGGTGCAGTTCGTGTATGATGAGCTGAAGAAGATGCTGTAAGCATCCTTCTGAGCACGTTTCCGTGCGGAAGGCTGGTTGCTTCCGCATCCGTTCCCAAACTGTAAAAATGCCGCTGAGGGCGGGCGTTTACGCCCCGCTTTCGGCGGCATTTTGTTTTGTTCACAAACCGGCTACCCTTTTGGCTGGAAAATATGCTATACTGAAAACAACAAAGCAAAATAACAGGAGGTTCCCCATTATGAAGATCATTCGTGCAAAAGATTACAAGGACATGTCCCGCAAGGCTGCCAACATCATCTCCGCACAGGTCATTATGAAGCCCAACTGCGTGCTGGGTCTGGCGACCGGCGGCACCCCTGTTGGCGCATACGCTCAGCTGGTGGACTGGTACAACAAGGGCGACCTGGATTTCTCTGAGGTCACCACCGTCAATCTGGACGAGTACCGCGGCCTGCCCAAGGAGCACCCCGAAAGCTATTGGAGCTTTATGCACAAGAACCTGTTTGACAAGGTCAACATCCGCCCCGAGGCCATCCACCTGCCCGACGGCACCAACCCCGATGCTGCGGATGCCTGCAAAAAGTACAATGAGATCATCCACAGCGTGGGCGGCATCGACCTGCAGCTGCTGGGCCTTGGCCCCAACGGCCACATCGGCTTCCGGGCACTC
>OBZR01000431.1_pt1 | contig 25394 bp, 35 predicted proteins | sample 1495541 | NCBI WGS metagenome assembly OBZR01 (sample SAMEA2580240, study PRJEB22360) | human gut metagenome | biome: human gut; feature: human-associated habitat; material: faeces | place: Denmark | collected 2008/2010 | reverse complement strand
GGTCAAGGGGGTCAAGGTTGGGTAGCGTTGAGCGGGGGGTATTCTTGGGGGAGTTTCGGGTAAAATAAATGTTTTTCGGGTAAATTTTTGGAAATTATTTTAATATCTCACATGGCACATCAAATTACTTGCTTTATTACTTCTTGCGTGATACAATAGACCTATGATACTATATAAAGGAACAATAAGACTATGAACAAACCAGTTTATATTTCAGTACGAGTCGACCGAGCAACAAAGGATAGACTTGAAACCATCAGCGAAGTATTAGGAGTAACCAAGAGTGAAGCAGTGCGCAAGGCTATCCTATATTATTTTAAGAACGCAGAAGAGGATTAACACATGACAATCAGTAACATCATTGGCTTATTACAGACAGCGGTTGGCGTATCATTGGCTATTGGGTTGGGGTATACAGTAAGCAATTGGTTTAAGACACTGGCTACTTCAGCTAAGAATGAACGTGTCAAGTTTGCATTAACCACAGCCAGCCAAGTTGTATTAAAGGCGCAGGAACTTATTGGCAATGGTTCAATACAACAAGCAGACGCCGTATCAAACCTATTGAAGCGTATTAAAGATAATGGGTATGAGAAGTATTTCACAGAAGAACAAGCATTGGCGTATGTTAAACAAGCCTATGCAACGAATAAAGCAAATGGAACGCTAGGTACTGTGAAGCCCAATGTGTCTGATGAGCAATTGAAACAAGCCGAGGCGCTTATTACAAGAACAAACCAAACCGGATTTACTACTACCAAAACACCCGCACAATAAGGAGAAAAATACATGGTTTACAGTAAACACGAGTGGCAAAGCGGTGAATTGATTACGTCAGCTAAATTAAATAATATTGAGAATGGTATATATCAATCAACATTATATAATAATGTTAAAGAGTTTGGCGCTACCGGAGATGGGGTAACAGACGATTCGTCAGCTTTCCAAAAAGCTATTGATGCTGCTTATGCTAATTTTGCTAATTTAGCAAACAAAGAAACCATTACCGGAAGCTTTGAAGTTGATGTTCCGAGTGGTGTTTATGAAATAAGCAGTACACTAGTGTTACCTCCGATGGTTAAGTTGAAAGCCATAGGCTTTGTACAATTGAAGTATAACGGCAAGTCAGGAACGCCATGCATTTGGGTTAAACAAAAAGATGATGTTTCAAAATATTCAGATAGTATAGTTTATAAGCAGGGATACACTAGAGGAAACATCATTGACGGCGGTTCGGGCGGTTTAATGATTCTAAGAGATGGTCCAAAAGATTGTATTGGCTTAGCTGTTGGAAATAACACTGATTTAGGTGGAAATTTCCCAGTATCAAGATATTCAATGCAAGGAGTGATGATTACTGGTTTTGATGAGGGTATACACTGGTACGCAATTCATCATTATATTGGGAACTATTACAGTTTTCATTTAGAAGGTAACAACACAAATCTGATGGTTGGCGATGACGATATTGCACTGAATGATTCGAACGAAAATTTTTCCTTTTATTCATCAGTTTTTGCAGCAGCCACAACAGCAGTTTATACAAAAACTGCTTGGGATATTAATTTTTTTGGTTGTTCATTTGATTTTAATATTGTAGTTTTCAAAGACTCAAGTGATTGGGGAAAAATTAATCTTGTTGGGTGCCATCTTGAGAATAATTATCATGGCATATTGCAAAAAAAACTATCGAATTATACTTATACTCTTACTTTAAAACAATGCAGAATTCTTTTATCAGGCAACAAGCTTTTTAAAGGTAAAGGAAATGTGACGATACGAGACAGTAACTTCATCGAACAGTCTTTCCAAACAATTGACTCGCTTGCAGATGATACGATTTATTTGGAAGAGTCTAACAGTGTATACCAAGATAAGGAAGTTATATTCAAACTTATTGAAACCCTATCAAAAGATGGAAATATGATAAATAGCGACGTATCAGCCTTTCTTCAGTATGGTGAAACTAATGCGAAGCCTCTTTCAAAAACGACCTATAATGGGAAGCCAGCGCTCCTAGTTTCCAGTTCAGGAACTAGTTTTAGTACCAGCATCGGTCTGGGCGTTTTGGAAGATGTACAGCCTTTTAAACATACCATACATGCAGCTATTAAATATGTATGTAATCATAGTTCAGATGATTATAATTTATTTTTTGGCATTGCTGGTAATAATAAGTACAAAGGGTTCAGAGACCAAGTAACATTTTTTTCTAAGACACCAGTGGCTGCTAAAAACGTTGAAACTCTAGCTAGTCAAAAAACAGATTATGACGCATCTGCTTTGAACACTCAAGGAATTAGGCCGTACATTATGATTAGTACCAAAGAAGGTATTGACGCTAGCGATTTTAAATTTTACGTTGAAAATGTCCATATTAAAATTGATTAATCTTCTAGATGATTAGTGGTAGTTATCTAACAAATGACGGATTACCATCATAATAAGTAACTTAGGTTGAATAAAGGATAAAAATATGACATATATAATTAAACAAGATATCGTAGTACCCAATAGATACGTATACAACACAAGCCAATTACAACCCGGCTTTCATCAAATTCATTTACACTCAACTGGCAATCCCAACTCATCTGTACAAAACGAACGTGATTATTTGGCTGGTCATTATACATCAGCTAACTATACTCACTTAGTCGGCATTACCAATGGTCAGGTAGATATTCGACAAGTGATGAATACAAACGGTGGTGCATGGGACGTTGGTGGAGATTGGAATTGGGAGACTTGGGGAGCAATTGAGTTTGTCGAGGGTTCTATCAAATCACAAGAAGACTTCAATAAAGCATATCCAGCGTACATTTGGTTGGCTCGTTACTTGGCAAAACAAGCGGGCATTCCTTATACGATTGATACGCCAAATATTTCGGGTATCAAAACTCATAATTATGCTTCGGCTACAGGTCATGGTTCGGACCACGTAGATCCAATTCAATTCTTGGCTAATTGGGGTGTTAGTCGTGATAAACTGAACCATGATATTGTTTATGGAGTTGGTAATGACAGCTCACCAATCGTTGCACCATCACAACCAGTACCACAATCTAAACCAGCACCTAATCAGCCAGTCTCATCAGCTATCCAACAATTCAAAAATGCAGGCAATCACTTTACTAACACCAAAACTTTCAAGGTTGATAAAATTGCAAAAGTTAACGGTATCTGGCAGATGATTAACTACAATTTGGCTGGCGGAAAAGACGCTAATTGGACGAACAATGGTATTCCGTTGGATATTGTCGACAATCTGACGCGTGGTATGTCACCAACACAAGTAGGCGATGTGATGAAGTTTAGTCGTGGTTATGACAATGGCACGATTGATAAGTACGACACAGCGACCAATGGTGTTGGTATTGTATTTGGTAAGTACGGTATCATCTGGTTTAACGCAGACGCATTTATTAAATTGTAATTGAATAACGCTAAACAAAAGCTGATTTAATAAATTGGCTTTTTTATTTTGAAAAAGTGTTGACAATCAATATATGACGTGTTACAATTAATACATAAGTTAAAGGAGGTCACAAAAGATGACAAAATATATAGCTTACATGGTAGAATTTGACAGTATTACTTATTATGTGGATACTATTGATATGCAACTCACCGCTAGTAATTTCACATTAACACGCCAATACACAGGTAATCATTATGACCCAGCCTATCTCAAACGCCACGCTTCATTTAAGGTTAAACGATTGATATTTGGCAGATTAAGCAAGACATTTAAAAGCGTTAAAGTGTTTGCGATTAGAGACGATGATACAAAGGAGCAATTATAATGCTATATGAACAAAACTTACCACTAACAAGAGTATACAATGAAAAACAAGCTAAGCAAAAACAGAGATTTGATGAGTCCTTTGGCAGATTGAGACAAAAACAGAAAGCTACGATTGACGAACGTTTATTAAGAATACTCGAATATATCAATCACACAAACGAAAAGGATATTCAAGTTATCGCTTATCACATTGGCATATCATTGTCAACCATTAGAGCAGATATGAAGCGATTACATTTAGAAATTGAACGAGGTAAATTAGTATGAGTAAAGTTAGACGTGAGAGACATAAAAATTTAGTTTTTTGGCGTCAAATCGGTAAGGCACTAGATCGAGTTGATAATGGTTATAATAAGCCAAGATGGAGACAGCGGGAAAAGGCAGAAGACGAGAGGATTTTCAAAAAATGAGCAAAACAGACCGTATATTATCCCTCATCACCGAACTACAAACAGGAAAATACGTACTAGTCAAGGAGCATAGGGATAAATACCAATTAAGTGAAAGCACAGCCCAGCGAGACTTTAGATATGCCATTGATTATTTAAATAAACTTGGCGGGTCAGTTAAGATGGGTCGGGATACGGATAAGAATGTTAGATATTGGAGTGAGTGATGAAAACATTAAATGTATACAGCTACGACATCAAAGGTAGATCGCCAAAGTTTAGAGAGTTAGAGCTTTGGGAGATTGAGCGAGATAACCTTGGCTTGTTAGGTATTCAAGACACTTTCAAATCTGATTTTGATTATGTTAGTCCAGATTGTATTTTGGATTATTTGTATAACCAACAAGGAACTTTCATGGGTAATATTTGGACGTATACCCTTGACGAAATAAAAGAAATTTTAAATAATGCTTGATAATCAATATATGGCGTATTACAATTAATTCATAAGTTAAAGGAGATAATACATTGTGAACTTAGTAGATAAAAAAGTTTTTGTAATAGGAACACGTAAGTCAAATAACGACGCTTGGGAAACTTCGGGAGCAACATATGGCAACTTAGTAGATGCTAATGCCATAGCTGATGGATTAACCAAAGCATTTACAGGAGAAGTTAAAGTGTTTGTATTTGACAGAATGAGTGAGATTATAAATGTAGAAATGGATTATAAGGAGCCAGATAGATGAATAATAAATTAAACACAGACGGTACTAGAGACGGTGATTTCTTAGTATCAGATCCCATATACAAGCCAAGTCATTACCAACTAGAAGACGGCACACAAGTAAAAGACCATATCACAAGTTTAACAGCTCACATGTCAGGGGTTAGGGCTTGGGCAACAGGTAACGCAATCAAATACTTGGCTCGTGCTGGTCGTAAAGATGACATGGTTAAGGACTTGAAAAAAGCACAAGAAAATATTCAAATTATTATTGATGATGTCGAAAAGGAGAACAACTAATGAAAATTACATTAAAAAATAACTATGGTAAAGTAAAGCGAGTTAAAATCGGCCTATCGTGGACATTCTTATTCTTTGGCTTCTTCGTCCCACTATTCCGAGGTGATATTAAAAACTTTATGATTGGATTAGCTATTGATATTTTAGGCGGTCTGGTAAGTATTGGTATCATTACACTGGTATACCACATTTATATGTTTATTAATTACAACGATGACTATTTGCAAGAATTATATCGACAAGGATATCACGGACAAGAAAAAGGAGACTTTTAATGACAAATTACAACGTTACAATTAAAGAAATTACGAGTACAACCGCAGGACAAGGCTTCACAATCGGACAAGGTGGGGTTATCTCAATTGAATTTAATCCTACATTGGCAAGTAGTATCCAAAGTCAATTACCAGCCGGCGATTTTTACCTAATTAAGTTCACAGATGAAAATAAATTCATGTATGTACCTAGCGCTCGATTTAAGGCCACCTTTAATACTTCTGTTATAGTTGAACCAGAACCAATTGAAAGTCCCTTAAACAGCCAATCAGAGACATCTAGTACCATTAATACATCAACAAGCCAAAGTGAACAACCAATCACAGCTTTAGGAGATGAAAACAATGAATAATCAATCAAAAGAAAAACTAGATCAACTACTATCAAAACTTATTTTACTATTCTTACTAGTTTCCATTATTGCCTTACCTATTTGGCTGTTTACAATCTTCGGTAGCATTGTATTCTCTATATTAGTATTCTCCGTTGAAATGGTTGTGTCATTGGGTATTGTATTAGGAGCTAACAACAAAGTCCTGTGAAAGGGGCTTTTTTTATTGCATATTTTATGATATAATATTAGTACACAAAATAAGCGAATGGAAACATAATAATGGCATGGGCTCTGGATATAATCGTAACAACACTTCACAATTCACACATTTTTGTCGCAATTATATATGCCAGTTTTATTGATATATTTTTAGGTATTATTAAAGCGGTTGTATCTAAGTCATTAAATTCTACTATTAGCGCTTATGGCTTATTAAAACATTGTTTACTTATTTTAATCCCACCACTAACAGTACCAATATTTTTTGCATTGGAATATGGCGACTATTGGAGTGTATTTGAAACACTTGTATTATTTACACAGGCACTTAGTTTGGCAGAGAATTGGATAGCATTAGGATTACCTTTCCCAGAAGCAATAGCCAAGTATTTAGATAACGAGAAAAAAGAACTAACCAAACAATCAGATGACCCAAAGAAATAGGTTGTCTTTTTTTATTTGATGTGATACAATGGTTATACAAACTTAATTAAAAGGACGAATAAACATGAAATTTACGTACACAGAACACTTGGGTCTTGATGAAAATAACCAACCAATCACAAACGAGTACAAGTTTTTACGGACAATCAATACCGAGAAAATCTTCAAAGATGAAACAGGTGACGAATTTAACGCTCAATTGGGTGAAGTTGTAAGTCGATTGGCTAGTTTCGAACAGGACCCCACAGACCCTCAAAAAGCCAGTGAAATTACTTCATTACAGTTTATTGAGACCCGCCATGATGTTTTGAAATTCTTGTATGCCCAGACAGTTGATGGCGTATTAGTACAAAATGAAGATACACGCAAAGAATATGAAGAGTTAGATTTGCCAGAGGGTGTATTATTCAATCAATTTCTTGCTAAGCTCACAGGTCAAAAGTAAACATACAAATGATGAAGGTGGAAATAAATATTACTTAATTTATAGGATAATAGCCTTTCTAATGCACCTTAATCAACCGCTAAGCGAGATATTAACCCTTGATATAAACGAAGCGAGTGAGATTATCCGCCAGTACAAAAAATTAACTGCTACTAAATCAAAACCAAGTAAGCCAAAGGGTCTGCCAAAGATTGATTATAGCCAACAAAAAAAGCCAGATGATTAATTTCATAAGGCTTTTTTATTTAGTCTGGAACTGCACCTAACCACTCTGGGTCTGCTGATGTTGATGTATTCCCACTCCCTCTCAAAGGCGTACGAGCACTAATTGGACTAGCACTGTATATTGATGAAGCAATGCCTGTACGTGAATGAATAGCCAGAGTCCATGTATAAGGGTTCCCATCAAAAGGAGTACCAGATACATAAAATACATTGTCATAGCCGTTGATGTCTGGATTGGCCCACGTTGGCATTTTTTCGATTAATTGTGTAGTACCTGTGCCGTAGTCTTGTGTACCAGATGAGGAAATATATCCGGCTTTGATAACATTCCCACTACGAACGATATTCAATTTTCTACCATATCCAAACGTAACAAATCCAGTACGGAAATAAGCATCGATATTTATAAGTGTCCATGTGCCGGTACTGGAAGCGGGGAAAGTTGTTGATGACGTATGTGATATATTGGCTTTTAATATAGCATTCTTTAAATAACCATTATCGGTATTACTACCATTTAACGAGTTTACCATAACTACATCACCTGCGTTATATTGTATATTAGGTTTCCATTTAGGATAAATACCAGCTGTGACTTGATTGGCAAATGATACCGAATTTGTCCCGTTAACCAGCCAAATAGGGATATTGGCTTTTGTATCGCCTTTATTCAAATCGCCAGATGGACTAGTGAAAAATCCAACTGTGTATTGGTTATTTTGAACTACTTCGCCATCTTGGTTTTGTTGTGTTAAGTCAGCAATTAAACCCAAATATTGTGTACCTGTTGTTGATGTTGGCGTATATGTTGTAGTGGAGGTTAGTTCGAATAGTCTTCCTTGAATTAAAGCCTTACCCGCCGTAACTTGTACTGCTCCGTTTATCAATGTGGGTACTAATCCTGTGATAATTCTATTCCCAATACCACTAAAAACAGCTCCATCAGCGCTTGGAGATACGTTCATATAATCTGATTGGTATACTAATTCTGTATTTGCTAATGTCATGTTTTATGCCTTTCTTAAATCAAGTCTTGTAATTTGTATAAGTAAAATTCAAACGGTATAGATGTGCCTGTACCACTTGCTACAGAAACAGTCACAGTATTGGCGTTTAATATGGTTTGAATGGTACTATATACAGAGAGTAAATTATCCCAATACTTTGAGGCTGGGAAACCTTTATTTAGTAGCGTAAATGTATCCAAGTTATCTAGCGAGTAGCCAATCATATCACTAGAAATTTGAAGAGGTACGTTAGTTTGGCTTGTTGTTAGAGTAACCGATAAACCATTTGGGGCCGTTAAAGTTACGTTTACCGGGGTTGTTTGTGGTGGTATATTGATGATAAAACCGTTATAACCATCTGTTTTAACTTCGTCTGTGATGATTTGATAACCGTATTTATATGTGTTTATATCCCCTAGATAAGTCACATCAACAATAGCTATATCAGCATAAGGTTGGTTATCCAAATTACCGTGATGATAATATTTATAGGTGTATTTTTTAGTCCCACCAGTATAAGGATAAACTGTTGCACTTGTACGTTTAATAGGCGATTGCCACCTACCAGCCAACTCTAGTGTTAATTCTGCTTGTACACCATTCACATAAGGGTTTTCTATAAAGTCAATTGTTTTAATCTTGGCTTGTTTACTAAATATTAAATCTGGGTCGTTTGTATTAGCCACAGAAATTTGATTAATTGAGTTTTGGTTTTTAGCTATCCATTCCGCACGAGCTTGTCTACCATTATCATAATCAGACATAAAAGTCAAGACTAATTTAACATCATAAGACGAATACATAAGCGATATATTATTGGCTGATGTAAAAATAGAGTTTTCACTTGGATTTAAACTATCAAAGCCAGACATATCTAAATACTCATATCCGACATTACTTGGGTCACTAGAGTAGATAGTTCCCTCATTATTTTTTAAGTAAATTGTTCTAGTATCTGACATTTCTAGTCTCCAAATGTAATATCGTCATTATCCCCAACAATAGCCTGATTAGTCGTGAAATTTATCTCTCGCAATTGGCTAGTAACAATAGTATCCTCTAAATTAGCCAATCTAATATACTGACCAATGAAAGGACTATCCCGCTGACCAATAAATAAGGGAGAACCATCTAATCTCATAACCATTTGAGACCTGATAGCATAAATACTCGTTTTTAATAGGCTGGTCGCACTCTCCACCAATTCAGACAGAGTATTGTTCTGAAGACTTGCATAAGCCACACGAGGGGTTGCTCCAATATTAATGATTCCGTTCGTAGGCACTTGGCTTGTTACAACATTGAAGTTTTCATCTAAGTAGGCATAATACCCAAACATAGAGCCATCTTCCAAATAACCAAATACCATTGATGTCTCACTATCTGCGTTTCGTGATTGTTGAACATACTCCAAAACGTTTGTGGTTTTTAAATCAATAAAATAGTTGGGATTATCAGTGTTATTCTTAGCTGAACCAGTAACTACCACTCGAGGACTTGTTTCACCAATATAATAAGTAAATTGTATATTCCACGCACCATGTAAGCGAGCAATAAAATTCTTAAATATAGTATCAATCGTACTTTCTGTATTATCCGAGTAGTTAGATGTTTTTGTAATATCCGAACTAATCGACATGGACCCATTATTTTTTAGATATGGGTTATTGCCAGTTAAGAAGTTCCATACACTCATAATAGCATTAGCCAAGTTAACCTGTGGCAAGTAAGAACCTTTTGGTATATACACGTTTTCACTTAAATTCATAATAGGAGCAAAGCGATAGGTTTCATCGTTAATCTTACTCAAAAACATAATCCCAATTGCTTCGTTGGCTGGTCGTGAATAATTAGCGCTAATTACATATCCATTTTCCATATTGGTTGCGTCCATTATAATATCGTTTTGTCGAGGATAGTAACCAAGTTGGTTGGGTTCTGTTAAAAAGACGACATCAATAAAACGTGTGCCATCTAACTTTAGAACATCATTTTTTATTAATACATTCATTGTGTAATATTCCCATGTAGCGTCTGTTGAACGTTGCATGATTGTAACAGCTTTTCCAGTCTTTTTCATACTACGATTATATCACATTTTAGACAATAAAAAAAGCACCTTTTTAATTAGTGCTTAATCCAACTCTACGCAATTCACGTTTAATTTGAGGTACAACCAAGTCAGGGTTAGAACCATTGACATTAATCGTAACTTGATTAGATGTGGTTGATGTAGATGTTCCAGCAGTAGCCAATGAACCACCAGCCAATCCGACACTTGGAAGCGATATATTACTCATCGAACTAGTTAATTGGTCTTTTAATGTTTGTGCATGACGACTAATAAATCCATCTTGGCTTGTCATACCAACCGCAATACCTTGAGGGATAAACTTACCGACCATATCTCTCATCACACGACTTGGCGAATGAATACCAAGTAATGAACGTATTTTCTTTGGTATCATATCAGTAAGAGCACCAATGGCAGATGTAACTGATTTCCATGCTCCTTTGATACCACTAGCAATGCCGTCAACAATATTTTTACCAATGTCAGCAACATTTCCAATGGCTTTACTAATAGCATTAAACACACCAGAGAAGTGACTACCAATTTTACCAGCTACGCCAGATACTGATTTGATAATTCCCGAGACCATTCCGCCAGCAAATCCAATAATACTACGGAATGTATTGGCTATTCCACGACCGACCCCACCTAAGCCAGAACCCATAATTCTAAATCCATTAGCAATATTATTAAATACACCAGATAGTGAGCTAAATAGTCGTGAACCAAAACCGATTATTCCACTAAATACACTACTTACAACCTTACTAACAACCCCTAATATACCATTAAACCCAGCAAATTGTCCCATCAATTGACCAATAAAACCAGCCACAGTGACAAATATAGGAGCCAAGGCTTGAATAACAGAACCAACAAATTGAATTACAGGTGTCAATACCCTAGCTACACCAGCCAAAACATTAAATGCGGTGGTTAATGCTCCCATCACACCTGATACAAACCCACCTAAGAATGCCCCTAATATTTGGAACACAGGCATAAGGCTTGAGGCAATTACATTAATAATTGGCTGTATAGCATTCCACAAGTTAACGAAAGCATTTAATAGTGGCTGTATAGCGGGAGTTACATAACCCAAGAATGTTTGGAAGCCAGATTTTAACGCTGGTAATATGGCTTGTGCTAAATTAGTCAAAGCGCTAAAGTCCATAGTTCCTAATACGCCACTAATAGTCGTTAAAATAGTAGCGAACAATGTTTGAATCTGATTACCACTACCGACTAAGCTACTAATAACCCCAGATAGTCCAGAAAATGCTTGCGGGATCGCTTGACCAATTGCCCTAAATGTCTGTTCTACCACTGTTCCTAATTGGCTTATAATACTACCAATACCAGTTATTTTTCCCAATGGCGTAGTAATATCTAATGACTTAATCCCATTATTAACAGCAGTGATTATATCTGCAACACCACGAGTCACAGCAGTTTTTGCATTAGCTATTGACGTTCCAATACCGCTCGTACTATCTTGCGCAATCTTAGATAGTGAAGCAATACCCCCACCACCATTTTTATCAAGGTTAACAAGTGCGTCATTAAATTGAGATACTGAAATGGAACCATCAGACAAGCCAGACTTTAGAGCACCAGTAGTAATGCCCATTTGCTTCGCCATAGCATTCAAAGTTGGGCCCAAACCACTATCAATCAGCGAGTTCCATGTTTCAGCGTCAATCTTACCATTAGAGAACGCTTGACTTAATTGGGTAATTGAGTTAGTAACCTGTTCAGTTGTTCCGCCAAACCCTAAGATACCATCGTTTAATGCCTTGAATACACTAACTGACTGTGGCATATTACCATTAAGTGAAGATGTTAACAATTGTACACCAGAAACAGCGCTATCAAGAGATGTTGGCAATCCGTTAATGGCGTTTTTCAGGTTATTCATTTGAGTATTAACAACACTAGTCTTAACTCCCATGTTTTGAAAGTTACGTGTGGCATTGGTCAGAGTATCAATACGAGTGATAGCGCCTTGAACATTATTTGTAATTAATGAAAATGCTTTACCAACAACCGTAGCACCAATTGCACCAATAAAAGAACCCATAGCTACTGTACCAACACCGAGCTTTTGAGTTAAACTACTGGTCGATTTGCTTGCTTGATCTAATCCGCCAGTCTTTGCACTTGCCAATTCTGATTTTAATTTAACCGCTTGACTTTCGGTAAGTTCGATATCTCGAGTAAGTTTTTGAGCCTTAACACTGTTGACATCAAATCCCTTACTAGCTTGCATACTTGCCAATTGGCTTTTTAAGGACTTACTTTTGTTTTGTGTGGCTGTTAATTGTTTCTCTAAAACACTAATATTCTTGGTTAAAATACTAGTATCGCCTGTTAATTTGAATGCGCTATTAAGGTTACGTGATTGATTGGCCAATGAACGAATATCGCCATTGATTTGCGCAATTGATTTCGTAACAGACCCAACATCTGCCCCAATCTTCAATAAATATGATGAACTAGTCGCCATTTAAAAGCTCCTTTTGATGGATTACCCAGCTAGTGAGTAAAAAAACGTCTTAGAATGCCGTACAGACACTCCTTTATTCTACTTATTATATCATATTTTAGGCAATATAAAAAGCCCTAAACAAATGAATGTCAAGGACTTAATATTAACTATTAGACACCAAGTGACTTAAAATCAGCTGGCTTCAAAATCTTAGTTTTGTATGTGTCAAATACGGCGGAGTTTTCGCTTGTTCGAGTGATAATAAATTGTTTAACAACACCCTCACCAAAGTCAAAACCATCAACGTTCAAAGTACGAGAGTAGACTTTAGGATTGATTTCGTCCTCATCTTCGTCATCGCTTTCAGTATATGCACCAGATGTTACGCCATAATATACTTCTAGTTTCTTAGTAACAGTTCCCTCATCGTCTTGTACGTCCAAAATGCGTTGAACAGAAAACTTAGGATACTTGCCGTTATCAGTAAAGCCTGTTCCGCTTTCCAAATAACCCATTTGCTTCATTTCATCTGGCGTATATTGTAAGTTGTCTTGGTCGATAGTCAGTTTCTTAGCGTTAAGCAAAGTCATGTGTGTTTGAGAGTCTGCATAAATCTTTTTACTATCTTGATCAACAGACGGACTGAACTTTTGTACACCAGTTGAATAGGTAACTGCTCCAGTACCATCACCACTCAAACCATAAGTGACCTCTTGCGTACCATGTGTAATTTGTCGTGTATCATATGCCATGTTTTTATTATCCTCACGTGAGTTTTATATCTTATGTGTATTATATCATATTATTTAACTGATGTCAAAAATGATTTTCCCAATTGTTTTCGATACTGATTGAAAAAACCAGCATTAGTTCCCCGTTTATTTTGCGCATTGACAACTTGCATAAAAGCTGTTCCCTCTTTTCGATAATCATGAGTGGGATAAACAACCGAGTAATATTTTCCATGTTTAACCGATACGCCACTAACCATTTGGCCCGTTTTACCTTTAGGGGCCATAGCATGCCATACACCCAAACCGGAGTTAGATTGTGAAGAGGCTTGTTGTGCCGTTTTATCTCGCTTTTCTAACACTTTAGCAATTGCAAATTTCTTAGTGCCGTTCGCAATATCAACCATTGAATTAACTCTCTTAACCATTAGAGAACCACCACATCTTTTGTATACTGGACTAACGTATTAAGGTTTTCATCAATCGCAATTTCAGAGACTTGTGTATACCCTAAATCCGCCAACTCTTCTGAATTATCTACTGTGGCATATACATTTAAAGTAACTCGCCAATAATGTGGGGTTTGATCTGCGGTTCCTTTAGTAGTGAGATAATTTATGATCGCTGATGTGTTATCAATTGTATTTAAATCCGCTTTCTGACCATACCAACTAACACTAGTAAATTTGTCAGATAGTTCGGTTTGATATTTGCTTAACTTATTTTTAAAATCAGCCATTAGCGATTACCTCCTGAACCAATTTCTAATTTAATACTATTTATACCACTCTCTTGTTTGTTGAGAATAATATAGCTTTTTCCCTTAATTGTAACGGCATCAAATTCTCCAAAAGTATCAACGTTACCATGAATGATCAGATTATACATTAACCGTTTATTAGTATTGATTTGATACCAGTTTTTAGCGACAATTCTTGGTTGTTCTAATCTGCCATTAACGGTCTTGGTTAGTTCCGTATTACCTAGCTTATTGAATAATTTGGCACTTACAATTCTCATTCTTGCCACCACCTGAAATATTCTTCTAAGTCTGACATTTTAGAGTCATGATATTGCCAAAGTGCTGGTGTTAGAGTGTCGCCAAAAATACCGATATAAATAACCTCTTTGGCATATTCATATAGATTTTTATTTGTAGTATCAATTGTAAGTGTTGGGTTTAATCGTTGCGCCCTATTGATAGCGGAATTTTCTAACTCCTCAATAGTCCCAGACCAATCAGAATATGTGTCATCATCAACGTTTAAATATTTTTGATAATCAAAAGTAGTCATAATAGTCGGTTTCCTTTCCCTAAATTATAACATAAAAAAAAGACTATTTCTAGTCTTAAATTTGATTATAAATACTATGCTGTAACAGATGCTGACAATGCACGGTTAGCGGCCAACAATGAACCAGCTACATAAGCACGACTTTCAACATATTGTGCGTTTTGTTGGATTACGAATGAGCCAAGTGTTTCAACCCCTGAACCTTGGAAACCAATTAGGTATGAATTAATATCAACAATGATATAAGGGATTTCAACATTAGAACCATCTGCGTCTAACAAATCAGTGGGAACCATTGCTTTAGCACCGAATGTGGTTTGCCCTAACAAGATTGCAGCACTCACAGCCCCATCACCACTTGCCAACTTCGCATTAGCTGAGTTTGATAGGAAGATAACCTTTTGAGAACCCTTAACCTTAGCAAAGTCAGAAATAATGGCTTGGCGTAAGTCATCACCAGTATATGTTTTTGGCAATTTTGTACCAGTCACTGTCAATTTGTCACCAACGATTGGATAAACTGCTGTAAATGGTGTTCCATCTTCGTTAACAACCCCACCACGTAAAATAGCTTGTGCCAAACGTTCGATAACATAAGCCGGTAATTCACGCATGAGCCAATCAACCAAAGCGCCACCCTTTAAGAATGTCATGTGGTCGAGACGTTGCAACTTGTAAATGGCCATAGGAACCAAGTTACGAATTTCGAATCTAGTCTGTTGAACAGTCTTATCTGCCAAACGCTTATGACCCAAAGCTCCAACGGTGTTCTTAGGTTCGATTACAATTGAACCGGCTTCGATATTAAATACAGGCTTAAATTGAGAAAATACGACATCTTCTTCAACCGCTGTTTCAATAGCTGAGATAATTTTAAGCGGTACCAAGTCGGCTTCGTTAACGTCTTGTGTAATTACGCCAGCGTTATCCAACTTTTCGAGCCATTGCTTTTGAAAGTCTTTTCCGTTATTACCCGCTCCGAATGCCAAAGTAGCATAATCAGAAACGGCTTTATTACTCTTCAAATACGATTGTAATTCCATTATAATATTTTCCTCACGTGAGTTTTCTAGATTAGTGTTAGTATACCACAATAATTATTATTTGTCAAACTTTTTCAAGATTTTGCCTAGTCGTAGTGCTTGCATGTTATCTGATACACTCAACTTTTTAACAAAACTAACCAACTCATCTACGGACTCTGTTGCGTTGTCAGGTTGTGAGTCATCTGGATTGTCTGGATTATCTTTTGGTTCTGGTGACTTGATGAAATCAGCCAAGTCCTTTTTTACGTCAGAAATTGCGTCTAATACGTCTTGAATCGTTGGTTGCTTGTCATCTGTTGGTGTTGATACGGGTTCTTGGTCTGCCATTTTAATACTCCCCTGTTTAATAATTTCTAGGCTTTGTGTAATAGTTGCTTTTGGGTCTGCTGGTACTGGTGTTACTGACAACTCCAATAAATCAATATCATCAATGTTATTGTTCTCATCAATTTCTCCAACTCCAAACCCAATTGAGACGGATAGGACACCAGCATTAATACCATCTAATATTTGCTGACGATTAGAAACGCTTTCGAAGATAGAACCTGAATAAGCCAAGCCCTCATCATCAACTGAAGTCATCGTTGCTTCCCCAATTGGCATACTAGACCAGTCATGAGATAAAAGTAACGGCACCTTTTTCCCGATCACTTTTTTACCAGCTTCTTGGGTTACTGTAATACCAGAACGAGTGCGGGTTAGTGAATTAGCTACGCCCTTAATAATTCCGTCATTCGTTTCCGTCTGTGCTTGTGTTATTAACGTTGCTTGTGTTTTCATTGGCCGTGCTCCCTGTTTGTAATAAGGCATTAACTTCTGGATTGTTAAGTGCCACAGCATTTTTGTTACTAAATATAATCTGACCTAGTCCATCTGGATATGCTTCGAGACCTAAGTTTTCACGCAAATCATCATTGACCGTAGTTCCCGTATAAAGTGTTTCCTTGGCGAATGTCGTGAAGCTCTCTAATGTGGCAAATTGAACCAAGTCAAGTATGAGCTTGATACGTGAACCAGCAATATATGAATTATAGTCAAATAATTCTGCATTAAGTAGTTCTTCGAATGCCCCCATCAACGGTCTTAATTGACTTGCGTAGAAAGCTCGATACTCTTCTTCGGTATATGAGCCATCAAGTAATTTAGATGATATGTGGAGCTGTTCATAAATCAAAGCTCGTAAATCAGCCAATGCGGTTCCGTCTGGATTGGTAAGGTTAGCGTGGTCTTTTGTGCTTTCATTCGTGTTAGTTAAGAATGAGCCAAACCGCTTGATTTGATTATTTACCGCTGTCAATCGTGGATTACTTTTATTTTGAAAATCGACTGATTGGTTCTCATAACCATTAATGTTTTCATTTTCTTTTCTAACGTCATTAGCCTTGATAGAACTTTGAATTTCTAAAACGTTTGAACTCTGTTTCGTACTTAAAATATCAATTAAGTTAGCATATTTATCTAACAAAGTGCTTGGTCGTTGTAACTTTAGTTGTGGATATTCATAAACCTTAAAACCTTGTTTGTCTGGTTGTGTTGAATAAATCTCAATACTGGTTGGAGCTTTAGCATTAGGAGCAAAGTAAACCTTATAATAAACTTTGCCAAATTTTAACAAGCCAAAAGCGAACTCATACATCATCTGATTGGCTGTTTGATTATCACTTGGTTTTAAGTTAAGTAAATAGTCTAATCGTTGATTGTTGCTAACGTTTTTTAGGACAAACTTGCCTTTTGTAAATTCACGAGCAATAAACTTGACAACTTCCTGGTGAATATCTAACTCAAAGCTCTGACCGTCTGCGTCTAAGTAAATATAGTTATTTGTACCATTGCTTGACAACGGTGTAACTGCGTTAGGTGTTAAGAAATTACTTACCAACGCACTAAAATCAAAAGCCATAGCATGCCCTTTCAAAAATGTATTATCTTTAACGCTAATTATATCACAAAAAAATGAAGTTATCAACCCCATTCAAATAAATTATCATTCAAATCATCTAACTGTGCTCGATATGCCATAATAAACGCCCAAACCGGATCTATTTTATCTGCGGACTTCTGTTTGTTAGGATATACTTGCCCAGCCCCATCAACCTTAACGTTAACGTTATTTAGAGACCACAACATAAGAGTATCTAGTAATTGAGCATTATTTTCCGCTATCTTACCTTTGATTAGTTGAGTAGGTTCGCTGACTACATTCGTTATTGGTCGATACGGCTTGTATTTATCTGCCCCAAATTCATCTGTAATGAGCTTAATAAATTCTTTGGCATAATAAGAATCACCCCCCATACCTACAACTTGTAAACCATTACTATAAATGTAATCTTGTAACCACTCAAATATTTCTTTGCTATCTATGTTTCCACCGTCTTGTAACGTCAACTCATCATTAGCAATAAAGTTGGCATAGTGTAAACGTTGTTCCTTGTTAGTATGTTCTGTCATGGTAATTTTAGGAAGCCAAGCATGTGACTTAACCTTAATTTTTCCATCACTCTCCCAAAAAATAGCTACAGATGATAAATCGTTTTTAGCTGACAAGTCCCAACCAACATAAACCTGATTATCAAAATAAAAGTCGTGAGGTGCGATTGCTCGTTCTAACTCTTGGGTTGTGAATAATGAGTTGTATTGGCTTTGTGGAATATTAAACGACTTAGCTAAAAACTCAGCTTGTGCTACTGGATTGCCTTTTGTTTTCATAAAGTTTTCATAGGTAATTTGTGGATCACTAATTGACTTAACAAATGGCATGGCTTTTTCGTACATTGTAATATCTGTGCTCTCTTGTAAATCGTCTAATTGGTAAATCATTGGGAATGTACTATAATCTTCGATTTCGCCATCAAGTATTCTCTCCCAACGTTTAAAATAACTATCAAAAACACTATCACGAGTTACACCATTAGTTGAAATATAAACTGTGGTAAATCCAGTACCCTTACGTTTTGGAGCCGAACTCTTTCTGATGTTTTCAATAACGTTGGTTGTATAACTATGAAATTCATCAAAAATAGCCATACGAACATTGACCCCATCAGCCGTTTTATTATCCATTGCCTTAATTTCGATTTGGCTATTTGTCGGAGTCCAGCGGATTTTACCCTGAATTGGTTGTATTAAGTCCATCTTTTTAAAGTCATATAGTGGGCTTCGGTCATCACTAACCATGTCAGTTGCCGTTCTAAACGTATTCTGTGATTGGTTGACAGAGTTACTCATAACTAATACATCTTGACCTCTATGACTATCAACAATCATAACAGCCAAAGCCAAACCAGCCATAAATGTTGACTTACCAGAACCAGCTCCAATTATTAAACCCAAATCAGTAATGACCGGTCGTCCATCGTCATACTCAAAACCTAATAACTCGATCCAGAATTTTTGTTCAATTTCTAGTTTCATCTTTGAACCGGTATCGCCTTTTTGTAAATAGAGGCTATTTTCCATGAAAGATATTAAGCGCTTTGGGTATCGCTCATTGTAGTTATAATGTGATAGATAGTAAGGTACTCGGTCTAAGGCTTTAATAACCCACTGTGACATTGGTTTTCCGTCTCGATATAACTTTAAATATTCGTAATACCAGTGCATACTCAATTCTCCGTATCCTCAAAGATTTCACGAGCCTTTTTCTTAATATCATCCGCGGTACTATCTGAACTAGCCAATTTCAACTGCTCTAGCTTTTCCTGTGTAATTGGGTCGAAGTATTGAGGATAAACACGTTCAAAAAATGATAGACTTGCTTTCAAATCTTGTTGTTTGGTGGTTATCTTCTCACGGTTTAAAATTCGTTCACCAGTCGTATCATCAACATCAAAATATTGTTCGGTCGTCACATTACTAGTCTGTAAAAAGCCAAGAAATAAATCTAAAATTTCGCTTGGTACTTGGCTTGATTGGAAACTATCTCCAGCGAATAGCTTTTTTTTAATTTGTCCCATATTGGTTATTACCTCAATTTAATAGTTATAAAATCTACTTGATTGGTGTAGCGGTATAAATTTACTACTTGGCTTTTTGAGCATTGCAAACGTCTTTAGGCTCTCTTGCTTGCTTGTGTGCCTCATCATGCCTCGGAAAACGTTATACTTATAATTCATCTGGTCGAGAATGTCAGGGTTTTCGATATATTGCTCATCATAGTTTGCTTCAAGTGCGTAAATGTCTGCGTTAGACAATAGGTCTTGATAATGCTTGACCGTCTGATACATACTTGAACAATCAGTGATGTAAACTAGCTTTTCGTTAGTATCTTTTTCAACAATCACAAACCCATGATTTTCAATGTCGTGAGGGACTAAGAATGCTTGAATAGTAAAATCTTCGGTTTCAAATATTCCTCGGTTAGTGTGAAAATATAAACCCTTATACTTACCAAATAGTCGATTGATACCGCTTTGATTCAAGTGATCTCCGTGTTCGTGTGTGATGAAATACTCGTGTGGTAATTCTAAGTTATTTTTTTCTAATAGGTTATGCCACTTTGAGTATGATAAGCCAAAGTCAAGGGCGATATTCTCGTGTTTACCCTGAACAATTGAAGCATTACCTGATGAACCTGTGGATAGTACGTATAATTTCATGATTATCTTCTCTTATCTAATTTTAATAAAAAAACCAGCCGTATGAGGGCTAGTTTAAGTCTAACACGTTTACCCTAATTCTGGCACATAGTAATAGTTTTCTCCAGCTTGTTGACGGATAAATGTAATGTCATCACCCTTTTTCAATTCAGAGAAGTCTTTAATATTAAATGCTGCGAGTAATGCCTTGCGCTTGTTTGCCATTGGATACATCTTTTTATTTTTTGGGTCGTATACAGAGAATCCACGAACTACGGTAAACACTGACTTGTCCTTTAATTCAACCAGTACGGCAACCTTGAAGTCATTAGTAACCACATCAACAATCTTACCAGCAATGATACCTTTTTCTGGCTTGCTTGCTTCAGGGAATGGCTTGTCAACACTCCAACCGCTGATTTGCTTACCATCTTTGGTCTTGCGTGAGAACTCATAAATTTCAACTGCGCCAAGTTTAGTTAGTTTATCACTCAATTCATCAGCATTCTTAACTCCGAATTGTGCCAAGTGGTCAGCGATATAATCAGGATTTCCCCACTTTACTTCTACGATTTCTTTTTCAACTTCAAAATACATCTGAATACTTTTGTCATCTGCATTTAGAAATACGAAATTTGCTTTTGTCATTGTTACACTTCCTTGTCTTTTTAATATGCTTTAATTATATCACAATGTGTTACATTGTCAAGCATTTTTAAACCAATCTTTTATTTTCTTGTTTGCTAGGTCGATATAAAAACTATAATCAATATCATCAACATTGTAATTAGCCAAGTCGTCATTTACAACTGTCATCTTTTCGGGAGCGTCACTAAATTTAGCAAGGGCACCATTGACTCGCTCTTTGAATAGTGAGACTCCGTTTAAGCTGGCATAGACACGATTTACTTTGTTGTCAAGTGGGTTTCCATTTTCATCAACTGTCCTACCTGTTTGAGTTTTACCTTTTTGGCTAACTAGGGTATACGTGAAGTCGCTCAATTCGCCTTTTAATGCTGTGATAGCTGGATCTGTTTTATCAAGGAGGTAATTAAGAACCATCTTGTCAATAATTATCGCACCTGATTTGGCTAGTTTATTGACATGAACTGACTGACCTACTGTACCACCTTTAGTTTTGATATGGTCGTGTTCATCTACTGCAACATAGTTGTTTACATCTCGCTGAATGAAGCGATTGAAGTTTGTCACTTCTAATTTTAGTTTGAACTCGTCTTCCCAAGTCGTACGCAGGTCATCTAATACAAATTGTGTGGTAGTAGCAAAAGGTTTGAATGCAATACCATCTGTGTTTGTCTGAATAATGGTACCATAATCAGCCAATCGACTAGCCAAATTATATAAAGCAACCATACCAGAGACATTGACAGCAATTGCACTATGTGGATTAAATAATTTAGATGTCTGTAATCGTAAAGCACCATAGACCGCATTAACGACAATCTTTTGGGCACCAGCAACAGCCAGACCTTTTTTCTTATTATCTAAGCGTTCATCAACCAACTTTTTATACTTATCTGTTTTAGAACCTAAGAGACTATCTCGAATGATAATATTGGGAAACATACTAGCCACGTCCCACTGCTGTACATCGGTCTCATCTACTGGAAAATATCTGACTCGCTGTTTGCCTGTCTTGGTTAAATAAATTTCTCCAGTAGCCGAATGCAAACCACCCCAACCCCATGTGAATACTTGCCCGAATGCAGAAGTAACCTCGTTAGCCCATTCATTAGCCTTTAGCTTTTGACGAATGGATGGCGTGTCTCCCTTACTAACTCGAGGGCTTGCTTCTAGTGCGTTATTTAAAAACTCATCTACTTTTTCAGGTACGCCATATATTTTTGGTTTATCGGGTTTAAATTTATCAAGCTTGTCATTACCCATCAAATAATTAGCTGAAATAGTTGTATTAGAATATCGGTGCATTTTCTCGGTACCATATTCATCAACAAGAATGTCCTTACCATCAAAATATGTTGCTCGGGTATTATATAAATCAAGTTCAGCTTTCAAGTCCTGATGGTTATACTTGACAACTTCCATAATCTGTGATTTGGTAAATTCCCCATCATAATCAAACGGTATAGAACTCTCCTCAACGGATAGACCAGCCATAGCTTCGTACTTCTTAACGGAAAAGCCAAGAGGTAATGTTTCACTCAAATCGTATGACCACCATTCGAACTGCTGTCTTGGTCGCTTTCCTGAAACAATAACGTCAGATTTCATTTTGATATATTCAGTTGGACGTTTTTGTAAGATGTCATCAATTAGGAAGTCATCATAATTTCTGTTATTGAACCCCGTTACCCCTTCATACAGCTTATCGTAAATCGGTTTAGTAGGATACGCATTAATAAAAATAGTACCGTACTCGCTGTCAATTTTTTCATCTGGTAAATTTGGCGCATTGACTATATAAAATGCTTGTCCGTCAAAGTTCATAAAACCAGCCATATTCATCTTGTTAAAAACTTCCAAGTCATATATCGTTTTCATTTCCTGTCCTCCTTTTGAACAACTAAAGTGTATCACGCTTGTATCTTGTTGTCAAATGATTAGCTTGGGTCGCGCGTAGCATGTTCGTACTCTTGAGGCTCTTCACTTGCAAAATCAATTGTTGATTTATCCCATTTATCGACTAAAGGCTTCACTAATTCATAAGGCATACCATTTTTGCAGACCATTGTATACACCAATTTACGATAGCTTGTCGAACGTCCGCCGGCCTCAAATGGAGCTACTTTTTTGAGATAATTAGCAATGTTGTGGTTTTTGTAAATCTTTTGTTTTTTAGAATGGTTCTTAATTGGTACTGGTCTATTCATCAACTCGTGTAATTTGATGATTTTGTCTGGTAAATCGTAAAGCTGGTCAATAAACGGACGAGCCAAGTCAAGATTTTGGAACAGATATGAACCGTTAATTCTGATTGGCATAACTTGGCTTGAAATCTCGACACCCTCTAAAAGGCTCTTATCGCCCGTCTGTTGAATTTCAATACTTGGCTTATAAAAGATATGCAAATTGTCTGAAAGTGGCTTATACGCAAAAACAGAGGGGTCTGCGTTCGTTATGAAGTCAAAATAGTTTTCTCGTCCATCATAGTCGCCGTGGTCAGTATCTAAATCAACCCAAATAAAATCGTTATTGGGAAGCAGTCCTAAATCGTTACCACTTTCAACCCATTTTGTCAACTCTGCTTCGTTTTTAAATCTAAAGTCACTCCAATTTTTGCTAAATGGGTGTTTAGATCCTTTTTCATAGGGCAAAACTTGATAACCTTGTCGATAAAAATATAAGCCAACATTAAGCGTATCACTTGACATAAAAAGCACCTCCATTATTGCTTGGTCGATAACCATATCCCATCATAAGCTCTTTGATTGAACTTGATGTCGTTCTACCAGCCAATGTACGCACCGCCTTATGGATAACGGTTTGTAGAATTTGGTTATAATCACGTAATGGTCGACTATCATCACTCACAAGCCTATCAATCGTATCGTATGAGCCGAATTTGTAATCATCATCAGCTAAATAGTTAATCATATCGTTCTTGTCTAATTCTAAGAAGTTATCAGGGACTTTTTTACTTAATATCGTGTCTAATGCCATTTGGGTGTCACTAATATTGCTATGACGTTGAACAATCTCGGAGCGTTGCTTATCTAAATCAGTACCAGCCTTAATTGTGGCATTAAACGGCTCTTTTTTGTTGTCATGTAGAAATGTAAACCATAATGTCTCAAATAGCTCGTTGGTGCCTTGTAAATTGTCAAAATAGAAGTCTTGACCATGCTTACGTGCCAATTCAGGACTCATGTCAATACCAAACTCGATAGGCATTTCTCTTCGGTCGCCAGTTGTATCTGTGAAAATGTAATGTCGGTTAGTAGTAGCAACAAACACCGCTTTGTTACGTAAGATGTCAGCATATTGAGCGTATGGTCGTCTTACTTGGAATAATGGCATACTAATTGCACTTTTAATCTCATCAACAACGCTTTTCAATTGTGATCCCGCCTTATCATCAGCATTAGCGATTAACGTACTAGCAAGAGCGATTTGAGTATCCTTATTTGATACATCGCCATAAAAATCAAACATCTTTGAGAACGATATGCCATTGAAAAAAGCGGACTTACCAATACCTTGTGCGCCAAATACCGTATAACGTTGTGGAACAGGACTATAAAGTGCATTGGAACCTTTAAATGTTTGATTGTGAAGTATTGAACCAAGTAACGACTTCAACCAGAATATTGAGTATTCATTTTTAGGTGCGTGTAACCATTCATACATCACTTTCTCGTAAATAGATGGATCATAGTGTCCGTTTTCGTTAATCGTAGCTAGAATTTTATCAAACTCGCTTACTGTGTTGGCTTGTGCTGTCTCTTCCAATACGTCACGAACAATTGTTTGCTTGGCTGTGCTATATCCATTTTGTTGTAAGAACATTAGAACCGCCATAACATTTCGTTTATCTAATTCGCCAGATATTACATGGAAGTTCTCATTTAGTTCATAGTCCGCTGTAATCTCAATTTGTCCGGTATCAACATTAAACGCCAAGATGTCTGAAAAATCTGGGATACTCATGATAGCTGTTTTAATAGCCAATTCAGATGAGTTCTCAAATTCATCATAAGCCCTTTTTACTGCTTCCTCGTTAAGTTTAAATGCAATGTTAGTCATTTGATTTGCCATGATGTGTTCTCCTTTAATTTATAAACCCAGTCTATCATTTGTGTTACATCGTTGTCAAGTAGTTATTTTTGGTTAGATTTATGTTTTATATTGGCCAGTTATGCTTAAACCCTTATATGCCAATGGGTTAGGTGGTGTTTTTAGCATTTTATATTAAATATCAAATATTATAGTTTTTGAATTTTTCCAAAACCCTTATATGCCAAGGGGTTAAGTAGTGTTTAATATATAATATAAAATATATATAACATTATCTATATATACTATACCTA
>OBZR01000422.1_pt1 | contig 25711 bp, 20 predicted proteins | sample 1495541 | NCBI WGS metagenome assembly OBZR01 (sample SAMEA2580240, study PRJEB22360) | human gut metagenome | biome: human gut; feature: human-associated habitat; material: faeces | place: Denmark | collected 2008/2010 | reverse complement strand
TATCTTTTACCAAGAAGAAGTTATTCAAGGATTTAGACATTTTTTCAGAATTAATAGTGATGAAACCATTGTGTAACCAATAGCGTACAGATGGATGTTGACCAGAGCAGCCTTCAGATTGAGCAATTTCATTTTCGTGATGTGGGAAAATCAAATCACTACCACCACCATGGAAGTCAAATTCTGTGCCCAAGTACTTTTGGCTCATGGCAGAACATTCAATATGCCAACCTGGACGGCCATTACCCCAAGGGCTTTCCCAATATGGTTCGCCTGGTTTTGCCGCCTTCCATAATGCAAAGTCCATAGGATTTTTCTTACGACCATCAACTTCGATACGAGCACCAGCTTCCATATCATCTAAGGTACGACCAGATAACTCGCCATAATGTTCAAATTTATCAACGCTATAATATACATCACCATCGAGTTCATAGGCATAGCCTTTTTCAATCAAGGTAGAGATCATAGCAATAATATCTTCGATATGTGTAGAAACACGTGGATAAATGTCAGCATGTTGTACACCAAGGGCATCCATTACTTCGAAATAGCTATCAATATAACGATTTGCAATAGTATCCCAAGATACGCCTTCACCATTGGATGTATTAATGATTTTGTCATCCACATCAGTAAAGTTTTGAACATATGTTACTTTATAGCCTACATGTTTCATATAGCGACGAATTACGTCCCAAGTTACAAATGGACGTGCATTGCCAATGTGAGGATGGTTATATGGTGTAACACCACATACGTACATCTTTGCCTCACCTGGTGTTACAGGATTAAACACCTCTTTTTGGCGCGTCATAGTATTATAAACTGTAATTTCTCTCATCGTTACCGATGCCTCCATATTCGTAAAATAAAAAAGACCCCTCATCTCATACAGAGACGATGGTCCGCGGTTCCACTCTGTTAGGCACCAATGTAGTACCCACTCATCGCATAACGGCGCGTCACCGGACAAACCTACCTATAATCGGAGTGTCAGCTCGTGAATGCATTTCGTCTACCTATCCTTGAACCCTCCCACCATCGGTTCTCGCTAAAAAGTTAGTTGTAGAGTACTTCTTTCAGTCTTAGCTATTAGTAATCATCTATATTCAGATATGTAAATATTGTATCAATTATCCTATAGAATGTCAATGAGAACAAGAAAATCCTCACCTTTCAACATATCCTGCTAGCCTATGATACATGCGTATTTCGACTATATAATTTGAAAGATGAGGACGAAGTATTACCTATTAAGCATTTTCTAATTTTTCTTGATCATCATGTTTACGGCAAAGACCTGCAAAGATAGAGCCTGTAAAGTTATGGATGATAGAGAACACTGCACCTGCTACTGCTGCTTGAGGTGTAAAGTGTTTAAGTGCTAAAGATACGGATAACGCAGAGTTTTGCATTGCCACTTCAATTTGCATGGCACGACGAGATGAAATATCGATGCTAAGTGCCTTACAAATGAAGTAAGTTACTACGTAACCACTCACATTTTGTACCAAGCATGCTACGAAGATGATGAAACCAGTTTCAGCAATTTGTTTTTGGTTTACTGCAGTTACAGCAGCCAAGATTAACAATACTGCAATAGCCGCAATTGTAGGGCATACAGATTTAACAGGTTCGATCTTAGAGCCAATGAAGTAATTCAATACGATACCTAAGATGATTGGTACCAATACGATTTTTACGATAGAAATAAACATCGGCATGAATTGAATTTCAATTGAAGATGTGGCACCTGCATACAATACAACGAATAAAGGTGTTAATACTGGAGCCAATAATGTAGAAACAGTCGTTGCAGATACGGATAACGGAACGTTACCATTCGCAAGGAATGTCATAACATTAGAAGCAGTACCACCAGGGCAAGCACCTAACAAGATGAAGCCGATACCAATTTCTGGAGGGAAATTAAAGATAAGAGCCACCAAGAAACCTGCCAATGGCATCCATAAGAATTGGATAACAGATACAAGAATAACCTTCATTGGTTGCTTAAATACATCAAGGAAAACTTGTGCTGTTAATGTTAACCCCATGGCAAACATAACAAATTGAAGCATGTACGCAATGTACGGTGTCATCCAAGAAAATACAGTTGGTAATAAATACGCTAACACTGCCATCAATAGCACGATCCATGAAAGATAGCTATTGAATAAGTGATTAAGAGAACGAATAATACTCATAAAAGCACTCACTTTCATAATAAATAAAAATAAAAGACGCCGATTATTATAGCATTTCTATTGAATAATCTCAATATACATAAAAAAGCTCCCATAACCTCAGCTATGAGAGCTTTTATATTAGCTTCTATTACTATTTTGTTAAAGCGCTAACATTGTCTAAGCGATGTAAGCATTTCTCTTTACCAAGCAATGTAACAATATTATTCAAATCTGGACCATGCATTTGACCTGTTAAAGCCACACGGATTGGCATGAATACGAATTTACCCTTCAAAGCAGTTTCTTTCATAACAGCTTTAATCGTTGCTTTTACAACGTCAGGTGTAATTTCATCAAGTTCTGCCAATGCTTTACGGAATGCACCAAGAACTGTTGGTGCTGTTTCTTCATTCAATACAGCACGCAATTCCTCTTCGTGACCTTCTTCAAGGAATACTGTTTCGCCCATGAACATGCCTACATGATCTTTAATTTGAGCGCCATAGCTAATATGATCGCGGAATGTAGAGCATAACAATGTCAACCAATCAATATCCGCTTGATTTAAGCTATCTGGAGCCAAACCAACCTCTTTCAAATGAGGTAAGCAAAGATGGAATAACTCTTCATCGCTCAAGTTTTTCATGTAGTGGAAGTTGATATGGTTCAATTTATCAATATCGAATACAGCAGGATTTTTAGCTACGCGATCCATGGAGAAGGCTTGAATCAATTCATCTTGTGTGAAAAATTCTTCTTCCCCTTCTGGAGCCCAACCAAGAAGCGCCAAGAAGTTTACAAGTGCTTCTGGCAAATAGCCCAATTGTTTGTATTGTTCAACAGATGTAGCACCATGGCGTTTGGACATTTTTTTGTAATCTTTGCCAAGAATCAAGGAAATGTGACCAAACTTAGGTATTTCCCAGCCTAGTGCTTCATAAATAGCCATTTGACGTGGAGTATTAGATAAATGTTCTTCTGCACGAATAACGTGAGTAATACCCATCATATGGTCATCCATTACTACGGCAAAGTTATATACAGGAATACCATCAGATTTTACGATTACAAAGTCACCTACACCATTGGATTCAAAGGATACATGACCACGTACCATATCATCGAAAGCATATGTTTTATTCAAAGGGACGCGTAAACGAATGGTTGGTTTACGACCTTCTGCAATATATTTAGCCTTTGTTTCTTCATCTAAATGTTGGCAATGGCCATTATATTTAGGTGTTTCACCACGATCCATTTGTTCTTGGCGAACAGCATCTAATTCTTCAGGTGTACAATAACATTCATATGCTTTGCCTTCGTCCAACAAACGTTGTGTTACTTCTTTATATAAGTCAAGACGTTCTGTTTGACGGTAAGGACCATTATCGCCACCTACATCAATGCCTTCATCCCAGTTCATGCCAAGCCATTGCAAGGAAGCTTTGATATTTTCTTCACTTTCACGGGTAGAACGAGCCAAATCTGTATCTTCAATACGCAATACAAATGTGCCTTTTTCTTTACGTGCTAACAACCAGTTAAACAAAGCAGAACGAGCACCACCAATGTGGAATGGACCCGTAGGGCTTGGAGCAAAACGAACTTTCATGGAACTCATGATTATACCTCTCCTTCATATACAGAAACGACAGCTTGTGCAGCAATGCCTTCACGGCGCCCAATGGCACCTAGCATTTCATTTGTTGTCGCTTTAATACTAATACGTTCTAATGGTATTTCTAAAACAGATTGTAAGTTAGCCTTCATCGTGTCGATGTGTGGCTTTAACTTAGGTGTCTCTGAAATAACCATAACATCTATATTATAGGCTTGTAACCCACGTTCTTTCAATAAGGAATTAACCTTTTCTAGTAAAAGCATGCTAGAAATCCCTTTATACTGGTCATCTTCAGGCGGGAAATAATATCCAATATCTCGCAAACCTGCAGCACCTAGCATAGCATCCATCAATGCATGAATGAGAACATCCGCATCGGAATGACCATCAGGGCCGAGTTCAGATTCGATATGAACACCGCCAAGAATACATGGGCGACCTGCTTTTAATTGATGAATATCATAACCAAATCCAACGCGCATACGTGTATCCTCAATTCCTAAATATCGCTTAGCTACTGCAATATCATTTGGTGTTGTCACTTTAATATTACAATAATTCCCTTCAACTATATGTACAGGCTTACCTACATACTCAACTAGTGATACATCATCAGTACCAAGATACTTAGTTTCATATGCCGCTTGATGAGCCTCTACAAATAATTCTTTTTGAAAGCCTTGTGGCGTTTGAATTTGGTATAGCTCACTACGCTGTAATGTTTCTAGAACATTATGGTCCATATCAACTCGTTTAATAGTATCTGTAGCTGGAACACCTACCGTAGCAGCACCATAGGTATTAGCAGAGTCAGCAACATTATTAAACAGTTCTGTAGAAGCTAATGGTCGCGCTCCATCATGAACAAGGACAATATTGGTATCCTCCGATACAGCCTGTAAGCCACATGCTACAGAGTCTTGACGCTCTTTTCCACCAAGTACTATCTGAACTGGAACAATCAAATCCAACTCTTGTAAATGTTTTGTCATATACTCTTGTTCGCCTTCGGCTACAACAAGAATAATCTCTTTCAAACATTCAACATTTGCTACATTTTGTAATGTACGCTGAATGATAGAGAATCGACCCAAAGGGATAAATATCTTATTTTCTTTGTACCCCATGCGACGCCCTGCACCAGCGGCGAGAACAATACAACTAATTACCTTGTCCATTTTGTCCTCCATCTACACGAGCAAAGATCATGCGACCAGCACTAGTTTGTAATATGGATGTAACCATAACCTCTACAGTTTGACCCACATAAGGTTTACCATCTTCAACAACAATCATGGTACCATCATCGAGATAAGCAACACCTTGGTGTACTTCCTTACCTTCTTTCATAATTTGCACGCGAATCCATTCGCCTGCAATGAGGGCTGGTTTCAGTACATTGGCGAGTTCATTCAGATTAAGCACCTCAATGCCTTGTACCCGAGCCACCTTATTTAAGTTGAAGTCATTAGTCATCAACTTCCACTGCTTATCCAAAGCAAGACGCATTAATTTAGAATCTACTTCTGTAAGATCATCATAATCATCTTCTACCACTTCAATGGCTACCTTTTTAGCATCTTGCATCTCTTTCAAAATATCGAGGCCACGACGACCGCGATTTCGTTTTGTAGCATCAGCAGAGTCAGAAATAATTTGTAACTCATTCAATACAAAAAGGGGAACCATTAGAGGGCCTTCAATAAATCCTGTATTACATAGTTCCTTAATACGTCCATCAATAATAACAGATGTATCTAGTAGTTTTGGTGTGCTCGTAGTTTTATCAGATTTATGAGTAGAGAACATTTTAAAACGACTTGTTTTTTTAGTACCTTCTCCACCCCATTGTTGTACATAGTTATAGTATATTTCAGGGCCTTTACGAGCCATAATTTTAAGGCCACTATATCCAAAGATAGCACTCAATATAATAGGAATATAAGGTCCTATAATAGGTACTTGATGGAATGCAACACCAATTAAATTTGCAATAATAAGACCGAATAATAAACCGATGGTGCCTGCAATCAATTCTTGATTTGGAATATGAGTAAGAATACGTTCTAAACGTTTAGCAATGACTAAGCCTTGCTTTAAAATAAATGAAGAAATTAAATACCCAATAATAACGCCTAATAAAGTACCAAAAATTAATACTGAAATACGTGCAATGGTCAATGACATATCCCCAAAGGACTCAAATTGAGAGACCAAATATGGGTCGATAATAGGTGCTAAGCTATCCATTCCAACATAGGCCGCTGTGCCCACAAGAATGGCTATTACATAGCGCAATATGCGATAAATCATTACATCACCTCCTAATTAAGAAAATACCAACTGCATTGCCTCTTGAATGGATTTAACGCCTCTAATCTTGATAGAACTATCATTATCCTTGATTTGCTTATAATTGCCTTCAGGGATAATAAACTTTTTAAAACCTAATTTCTTAGCTTCATTGATACGCTGTTCAATACGTGGAATGCTACGAACATTACCAGTGAGCCCTACTTCACCTAAAATGACCATATCGGTAGGAACAATACGATTTTTTAAATTAGATACGATAGCAACAGCCATAGACAAGTCACAAGCTGGTTCATTTACCTTGAGACCACCAATAACGTTAACGTACACGTCCTTATTACCTAACGTGAAACCACAACGTTTTTCTAATACTGCCAAAAGTACAATTAAACGATTAAGGTCATAACCGATTGCAGTTCTTCTAGGCATACCAAAAGCAGTCGTAACAACAAGGCTTTGTACCTCTACAAGGATAGGACGAACCCCTTCAAGATAAATCATAACGGCGCTGCCGCTTTCCTCATCAGATCGTTCTGCCAATAAGGAAGCTGATGGATTAGATAACTCTTGTAACCCTTCCTCAACCATGGCAAAAATACCTGTTTCAGATGTAGATCCAAAACGATTCTTAATTGAGCGCAAAATACGGAATTGGTAAGACCGTTCGCCTTCAAAGTAAAGCACTACATCCACCATATGTTCTAACATACGAGGCCCCGCAATATTGCCTTCCTTAGTAACATGTCCAATGATTACCGTTGGAATATTTCGTTCTTTACAGAAGCGAAGGAGGCGCGATGTACATTCTCGCACTTGGCTAACACTACCTGGAGCAGCATCGATATCTCCAGTATACATAGTTTGAATAGAGTCGATAACTAACAAAGAAGGCGTCATTGCATCAGCTTGCTCTAAGATATGATCTAAATCTGTATCAGCAATAACTTGTAGTCGCTCACTATTGATATGAAGTCGTTCTGCCCGAAGCTTAAGCTGTAATTGAGACTCTTCTCCAGATGCATATAGTACAGTACCTACCGTATCAGCCACCTTTTGAGATACTTGAAGAAGTAGTGTAGACTTGCCTATACCAGGATCACCACCTAAGAGCATAAGGGCCCCAGGAACAATCCCACCACCTAATACGCGGTCGATTTCACCAAAGGTTGTAGAGACACGAGCGATAGATGAAATTTCAATATCTGGTAAAGCTGTTGGTTTTGTTGTTTGATTTCCCACACCTCGTGAAGGTGTGCGGCTATGTTTAGTTTCTTTAATAATCTCTTCAACTAATGTATTCCATTCACCACATTGTGGACAACGCCCCATCCACTTAGAAGACTCCGCTCCACAATTTTGACAGAAGAATACTGATTTTGCTTTTGCCATAATACCTCAAAACTTTTATAAAAGATAAAAAAGGCCATGAATGATAACCATTCATGACCTTTTATGCATAATTTTACTACATGGTTACTATCATTATTCTATAGTATACCATTTAAGCCATATAATTTATATGAAAGGTAGTCATTAACTATTAATTTTGTATTTATATTAAATCGTTACAACAATATCATTATCCTTTGCATTAGCTTTAATAGTTTTTCCTGCTATCGCCTCTCCTTTCAAAATAAGATCGGATACAGGGTCCTCAATTAAGCGTTGAATAGCGCGTTTTAAAGGCCGAGCCCCCATAGTAAAATCGGAACCTTCTTTAACGAGCAATTTCATAGCCTCAGGTGTAATTTCTAAATGTAAATCACGTTCTCCAAGACGTTTTATTACATCACTCATCAAAATTGTTACAATTTTTGTTAAGTCCTCTTCAGTTAATGGATGGAATACAATCATCTCATCAATGCGATTTAAAAACTCTGGTCTGAAGTGACGTTTTACTGCATCCAGAACAGATTTCTTAGCCTCTTTAAAATCTATTTTTTTAGAATCATTAGAATGAGATTCTGCTTTTTTTGGTGCCAAGAAACCTAATTCTGTAGAGTTCTTATGTAATGCTTTAGCACCTAAGTTACTAGTCATGATAATAACCGTATTTCTAAAGTCTACGGTTCTCCCTTGACTATCTGTAAGACGTCCATCATCAAGAACTTGTAATAGGATATTAAAGAAATCTGCATGAGCCTTTTCTACTTCGTCAAGTAAAATAACGCTATATGGTTTACGTCGAACTGCATCAGTCAATTGGCCTCCCTCTTCATAGCCTACATATCCTGGAGGTGCCCCAACTAAACGGGAAACAGTATGTTTTTCCATATATTCAGACATATCAAGTCGAATCATAGCAGATTCATCGCCGAACAAGGAGGATGCAAGTGCTCTTGCTAGCTCAGTCTTACCAACCCCTGTTGGTCCAAGGAACAAGAAGGAACCAATTGGACGTTTTGGATCCTTTAATCCAGCCCTTGCACGGCGCACAGCTTTTGCTACAGCTGTAACAGCATCATCTTGACCGATGACACGTTTATGTAATTCATCTTCTAAATGAAGCAAGGTTTCTGATTCTTCTTCTGCGATTTTAGTTACAGGAATACCAGTCCACTGAGCTACAACGGCAGCGATATCTTCCTCTGTAACTATTAATTTTTGATCACTTTCTTCTTTAGCTACAGTTTTTTTATCATCAATTTCTTTAACTAGAGCTTGCTCTTCATCACGAAGTTTAGCTGCCTTTTCAAAATCTTGTGATGTGACAGCCGCTTCTTTTTCCTTCTTAACCGTATTGAGTCTGTCTTCTAAAGCTTTAACATCTGGTGCCGCCGAAAATACCTTCATACGAACCTTAGATGCAGCCTCATCAACCACATCGATAGCTTTATCCGGCAAAAATCGATCTGTAATATATCTACTAGATAAAGTAACAGCAGCTTTTAATGCTTCATCTGTAATTTTAGCCTTATGGAAGGCCTCATAACGATCTCGTAAGCCGCTCAAGATTTCAAGAGCATCCTCTTCATTAGGTTCTCCTACTTGAACAGGTTGGAAACGACGCTCTAAGGCAGCATCTTTTTCAATATGCTTTTTATATTCATCAAGTGTCGTAGCGCCAATAACTTGGAATTCACCGCGTGCCAAAGCTGGTTTCAAGATATTTGCCGCATCCATAGCGCCTTCAGTGGCACCTGCTCCAACTAATGTGTGAATTTCATCAATGAAGATAATCATATCATCATGTTGTTGAACTTCATCAATCGCTTTTTTTAAACGCTCTTCAAATTCGCCACGGTATTTTGCACCAGCTAACATAGAGCTAATACTAAGGGAAATAATGCGTTTATTACGCAAAATTTCTGGCACACTCCCGTTGACGATACGTTGCGCCAAGCCTTCAGCAATGGCCGTCTTACCTACACCAGGTTCACCAATGAGAACGGGATTATTTTTAGTTCTACGACTAAGTATTTGAATAACTCGTTGAATTTCAGTATCGCGACCAATAACAGGATCAATTTTACCTTGTTTTGCAGACTCATTTAAGTCCGTACCAAAATCAGTTAATTCACCTAAGTCGCCATTGTTATTCGCTCCTTCTTGACCACTATGATCACCATTAGTACTAGAGCCAAGAATATGACGAATCGCTTCAACTATATCGTCGGTACGAATATTCATAGCCCGTAAAATCCCAACTGCAACACCACCGCCGTCGCTGAGTAAACCAAGTAGAATATGCTCAGTACCAACGTAATTATGATTCATGCGATTAGCTACTTGAACAGCTAACTCAAGTACATTCTTAACACGTGGCGTCATATATATAGATGTTGCTTTTTTATTACCGCGGCCCACTTGCTCTTCTACAGCTTCAAAAATATCTTCTGTAACAATATTAAGCTCTTCTAAGGCCTTAGCAGCAACACCATTTTTAACCTTTGTCAGGCCGATGAGTACATGTTCAGTGCCTACATAGTCATGTCCCAACTCCAATGCGGCTTCTTGAGCAAAGGAAAGAACACGCTGTGCATCATCTGTAAATCGTTGCATCATACTATCACCTCATCTATCTATGTAAATTGTAATTATTTCTCTTCAAATATATGTAAACAATGGTAGGCTATACCATTGGAATAGCTATTAATGTGAAAGCTTTTGACGTATTATCTTTGCCCGATAGCTATCACGCTCGATATCTGTTAGATTATCATTTCCTGCATACTTTGAAAGGAAATTAGGTCTAGTTATAGCAATCAGCTCATTAAAGGAATCCTTACCCCATTGAGGTAAAATATTTAAGTCAACGCCTAACTGGATATCACTAAGCTTTGTTAAAGCCTCTTTACCATTTACACGGCGTGCATTCTGTAGAACTCCATAGGAGCGCCATAACACATCTTCTAAACCTTCTTTATCATTATGTAATAATAACTGACGAGATTTTCGCTCTTCTGCAATAATCCCTTCTACAATCTTTGTTAATTGTTCTATTGTATCTTTTTCACTAGTACCCATGGTACGTTGGTTAGAAATTTGATATATATTTCCTAATGCTTCTGAACCTTCACCATATAATCCACGCACAGAGTAGCCCAACTGAATGATACTACGAATGAGGCGTGTAATTTTTCCAGATATAGTCAAGGCTGGTAAATGTAACATTACAGATGCTCGTAAACCTGTACCGACATTAGTTGGACAAGCCGTTAAATAACCAAATCGTTCATCAAAGGCATATGCATATTTTGCTTCAATAGCCTTGTCGATTTTTAATACACGTTCATAAGCTACTTCTAATCTCAATCCAGAAACCATAGATTGAATTCGCAAATGATCTTCTTCATTTACCATAATCACAATTGATGCATCGTCAGAAAACACTAAGTTGCGGTACGGTAGTTTTTCCTCTAAAGCAGGGCTCATCAAATGTTTTTCAACCAATATAGCCCGATCACGTTCACTTAATTGCTCTAAGTTAATATTAGAATATTGATGTCCATCTACGTCTTTTAGGGGTTTAAGCAAACTTCTAGAAAAAGAATTTACTTTTTCTAATGACGACATATCATTTCGATTTGTAAAAAGCACACCATCAAAGTTTCTTGCTAATCGAATCCGACTAGAAATCACAATATGATCCGTTGCGTCCGTATCGAGTTGTAGCCATGAACTTAAAGGAGAGTCTAATATAGTATCTAACATAATAAGAACCTCCTATTCTTTATTGCCACCAATAATGGCTTCTAATTCTTTTATTTTATCTCTTAAGATAGCTGCATCCTCAAAATTCTCAGCTTGAATTGCTGAATCCAGCTGATGACGCAAGCTCTTTAGTTCATATTTTGCCTTAAATACATTATGACCATGACTAGGGACAGTCCCTTCATATTCAGAACTACCTTGTAAACGTTGTAATAACGGTTTTATTTCACTAGCAAAGGTTTCATAGCATCTATCACAACCAAACTTGCCTACCCGATTAAACTCATCATAGGTAATACCACATTGAGGACACCGTTTCGATTGATGAGATTTTAATAAATTATCAGGATAGACCATATTTTTAAAGAAATCATTGGTAAAAAAGCTATCATCCCACATATCATTCATAAAGGAACTATAGGGAGATAATTTTCCCTCTTGTTGTAGTGCTGTAGCACAAGTATTGCACAAATGTTGTTCCGTTTTCTGATTATTTACAATATTTGTCATATGGATAGTAGCTTCATTTTTATGGCAATGATCACATATCACTGATCATCACTCCTTCCGTAGTGTATCCACCATTGTTGCGTATAGCTCACGAATTGCATTATTTCGATGTTCAATATCTGTATTTTCAATCAATGTAGCAAAAGAATTATGCATCAATTGAGCCTCACGACGAGTAATTTTTTCTGCTTGTAGTAATTGAAATAATGATTGGTCTACATCTTTTATATCAATTAAACGATCTACTGTATTTTGACCTTCATAAATACGATAGGTTGTTACAGCTGGTAGAGAATCAGAACTTTCTGGATTTAATTTTGTGATTCGAATATATCCACCTAATCCACGTCTTGATTCAACATCAAACCCACGCTCATTGGAAAATCGCGTACTTAAAACATAACTAATTTGCGAAGGTGCACAATCTAACTCATCAGCTAATTCGTTACGCTTTAAAATTAATTTCTCTTGTTCTTCACGCATACGATCCAATATAAACTTTTCTATTTTATCAGCTATCATACTCATAAAAAACACCTCTTTAACATTTTATTTAATATATATTTTGACTATTTGCTTTTTACATATATCTATTATATTTGACTTTTTGACTTTAGTCAATATAAAGGTCAAATTTCTATACTATACATTTGACCTTTTAATACATCCCCCTATAATTGGACTTAATCTTAAATTATAGGTATAATAAATGAGATATATTTTTATGAAAGAAGGTGTTGTTATGGCAGAAGCATTAGGACAAGAACTGTTAATTGATTTATATTCCTGCGATGAAGATGCAATCTCATCCGCTACAGCTGTACAAGAAAGTGTAGCAACCGCATTTGATTTAGCTGACCTTGATGTTGATGAAATCAGTTGTCAAGTTATGGACGAGGAGATCGCCCTCCTATCTGTTGCACCAGGCTTTCACTTTACATTGCACACGTATCCTGCTCTAGGCTATGTGGCTGTTGATTTGTATTCTTTTGAGCAATCCTTACCGCTCACATTAATTATGAAAGCGTTGCGTAAATCTTTCAGAGCAGAAAAGGTAAAAGCAACAAGTGTACAACGTGGCGACTTTGGTAACGAGCGCGATATGAAGCCACGTCGCAAAACAAAGATTACTACACTTGGTCGTGTTTCTCGTACACGTATTCAACTCAAACAAACAGGCGGCAAATTGAAAAAACAAAGTGCTAAGGTTATCAAAACATTAGCTAAAAAAAGCGGTCTAAAAAAATAATACAAAGGACTAACCTTATTGGTTAGTCCTTTTATTAGATAGATACAAAAAGGCTAGAGGAAATCCCTCTAGCCTTTTTAAGGTTAATATTTTATTTATAATAGCTTATCTACGAACCATCATTTCTTCAAGATCGAGAACATCAGCAATTTCATCAACATCATCACAGATGTACTCTGCATCAGCTTCTTTTAGTTCAGCTTCTGTACCATAACCATAAGTAACACCGATAGAAATACAACCAAGTTCGTTAGCTGCCTCTACATCATACTTACGATCGCCTACCATAAAGGCCAAACGACGACCATTTTCATCAGTTAAAGGATTTCCACAAAGTTTAAGAGCTTTTTCAAGAATCTCTTTCTTATGCAATAAACCGCTTTCATAATTAGCACCCACAATTACATCAAAGTAAGATGTTAATTCAAAGTGATCTAAAATATCCTTAGCATAATGCTCAGGCTTTGCTGTAGCAACGGCAATAGTATATTGTTCTGTTTTGCATTTAGCCAACAAGTCTACAATATTCGGATACACTTGATTTTCAAATTTGCCGATTGTACCATATCGTTCGCGGAATTTAAAGTACGTTTCTTCCGCTTGGTCAAAGGTCATGCCACAATGCTCTTGAAAAGCATCTACCAATGGTGGTCCTAAAAATAATTGCAATGTTTCTTCATCAGGAACATAATAGCCAAAATGTTCCAATGCAAATTTAATACTTTTAAGAATACCTTCTTGAGAATCTGTTAAAGTTCCATCTAAATCAAATAATATTGTTTTCTTCATATTATTTCTTTAAAGCCTCTTTTAATGTATGCCATGCAAGAACCGCACACTTAACACGTGCTGGCATGTTAGAAATATTTTGCAATGCCATAGCATCTTCTAATTCTTCTAACTCATTTTCATCGGTAATTTCTTTTTTGATCATACCTAAGAAAATTTCTACCAAACGAAGAGCTTCCTCAACAGATTTCCCCTTAATGATATCAATCATCATAGATGCAGACGCTTGACTGATAGCGCAGCCAGAGCCTGTATAAGCAGCATCTTTAATAATGCCATCTTCTACGTTGAGTTGTAATGTTAGATCATCACCACAACTAGGGTTATGGCCATGTTCAGAATTTGTAAAATGAGCTAACTCATGTTTATTACGCTTATCTTGGTTATGTTCCAAAATAAGTTCTGTATATAATTGATCCATTTCCATTGATGGTAAATCTCCTAATCTTTAAAACCCATTACTGAACGAACAGTCTTCAATACTTCTAAGAATGCATCTAAATCTTCCTTACGAGTATATAAGTACATGCTTAGACGAGTAGATGCAGATACATTGTAGAATGCACCTAATGGTTGTGCACAATGGTGTCCAGAACGAACACAAATGCCTTTAGAGTCCAAAATCGTAGCTACATCATGAGGATGTACATCATCTACAGTGAATGCAATTACACCATGTTTTTCCTTAGGATTTTGAGAACCAATCACATGAACATGTGGTAATGCAACAATTTTAGGAAGAATATATGCTACTAGTTCCTCTTCATAAGCTTCAATAGCATCCATGCCAAATGATTCTAAATAATCAATTGCCGCATGTAAGGAAACGGCGCCATCAGCATTTGGTGTACCTGCTTCAAACTTATATGGAAGCTCATTGAATGTAGTAGTTTGTTCTTTTACATATTCAATCATATCCCCACCCAATAGGAAAGGTGGCATCGCTTCTAATAACTCACGTTTACCATAAAGTACACCAATACCTTGAGATGCACACATTTTATGACCAGAGAATACGAAGAAATCGCAGTCTAATTCTTGAACATCAATTTTTTTATGAGGTGTAGATTGAGCACCATCGAGAACTACTACAGCACCTACGGAATGCGCTTTTTCAGTTAATTCCTTTACAGGGAATTCCATACCAAGCACATTACTAACATGAGCAAAGGCAACAATTTTAGTGTTCTCATCAATTTTATTGATTTCACCATCTTTTAAATGCCCATGTTCATCAAGGTACATATATTCTAAGGTTGCCCCTGTTTGTTCTGCTACATATTGCCATGTTACAAGATTGGCATGATGTTCCGCAACAGTAATGACAATCTTGTTACCTTTCTTCACATTATGAAGACCATAGCTATGAGCAATCAAGTTCATAGATTCTGTACTATTACGTGTAAATACAACTTCTTCACGCTCACGAGCATTGATAAATTCAACTACGCGATCACGTGCATTTTCATAGTCTTCAGATGCTTCAATAGCTAAAATATGAGAGCCACGATGTGGATTACCATTACGTTGTGTCATATGTTCCACAACACGATCAATTACGGATTGTGGAATTTGTGCAGTAGCACCGCTATCTAAATAGATAACGCGGTGCCCATTATGCTCTTTATGTAGTATAGGAAAGTCTTTATATGCTTCTGCAATTGGTCTCATAAAAACGCCTCTTTAAATTTTATTACGTACAGCTGCTAACGCTGCTTCTTCAATCGTTTCATCACCAATGCGATCAATAATAGGTCGAATCATAGATTCTACAATGATATGTTTTGCTTCTACTTCACTAAAGCCACGGCTCATGATATAGAACAATTTATTATGATCAATTTGGCCTGCACTCGCTGCATGATTGCCCACTACATTATCTTCTTTACACAATAATAGAGGTAAAGAAACAGATTTTACAGTTGGATCTAACAATAAGCAAGTATCTTCTTCCGCACCTTCAGAAGCTGTTGCACCATGAAGGAAATCAAGAGTACCACGGAAAGATTTTTTAGAATTGCCACTAAGCGCACCTAATGTATGAATATCACTGAAGGATTTTTTACCACCATGACTCATAATCATGGAGATATCAAATTTTTGCTCTTCGTTACCAAGATAAGCAATATCATGAACCATACGAGATTCTTGACCTACTAAATCATGATAGTAGTTCAAAATATTTTCGCTACCACCAAGTTCAATGTTAATATATTCTACATCTGCTTTATCTTCTAATTTTGTATAACGATGTTCGATATGTTGTACATGTTCAGGTAAAAGATTTACCTTTTTCACTACAACTTTACCGCCTTCTTTTACATCGTATTCATTTAGATAACTAACATTTGTTAAAGCTTCACCAGCGCCAGTTACATAGAATTGTACCTCTAGTTCTGCCCCTTCACCAACGATGAATTGGAAACGGTTAGCTACACGTGCATTAGCATCAATGCGGATACCTACAACTTCCTTTCCCTTAGCAGGTATATTGATAGCATAACCTTCCGCTTTTTCCACTAATACTTGAACAGCTTCTTTATTGGCACCTTCATAATTACCATCTAGCAATGCTGTACCAGCAGGTAATGGTGAAAGTATATTTTGATTCGCTTCCACAGCGATGGATTGTACAGATGTATCTTCTCCAGCTAGAGAGCTTACAGTATGGTTAACACGCAACCATCTGAATGTCGGTCTAGGGAGTTCATTAAATAGTAATTCGCTCATAATTCCTCCTTAACCGATAGAACCTTCTAATTCAAGATTGATTAGATTGTTCATTTCTACAGCATACTCAAGTGGTAATTCTTTGGAGATTGGCTCAACGAAACCACGAACGAGCATTGCACGAGCTTCTTCTTCGCTAATACCACGTGTCATGAGATAGAAAATCGCTTCGTCGGAAATACGACCGATTTTAGCTTCATGACCTAAATCCACATTATCGTTTTCTACGATAATAGCTGGAATTGTATCAGATTGAGACTCTGCATCAAGCATCAAGGATTCACAAGATACAGTCGCTTTGGAATGTTCTGCTTTAGGGCCAATTTTCAAAAGGCCACGGTAAATAGCAGCACCACCGGATTTGGAAATAGATTTAGAGTTTACATTACTAGTTGTGTAAGGAGCATTATGAACTACCTTACAACCAGTATCAAGGAATTGTCCTTCGCCAGCAAATGTTACACCTGTGAATTCAGCATGTGCACCTTCACCATTAAGGATACTCATTGGATACAAGCAAGATACTTTAGAACCAAAGGAACCAGATACCCACTCAATAGTACCACCTTTACCTACTACACAACGCTTTGTATTAAGGTTGTACATGTTTTTGGACCAGTTTTCAATTGTAGAATAACGCAATGTAGCATTATCCTTTACAAACAATTCAACGGCACCGGCATGAAGGTTAGATACGTCGTATTTAGGAGCAGAACAACCTTCGATGAAGTGCAATTTAGCCCCTTCTTCTACGATGATCATAGTATGTTCAAACTGACCAGCACCTGGTGCATTCAAGCGGAAATAGGATTGCAATGGAATCTCTACTTGTACGCCTGCTGGAACATATACAAAGGAACCGCCAGACCAAACGGCACCATGAAGAGCAGCCCATTTATGATCTGTAGGTGGAATCAATGTCATCCAGTATTTTTTTACGATTTCTTCATGCTCATGAAGTGCAGTTTCAATATCAGTATAGATAACGCCTTGTTTAACAAGATCTTCTTGAATACTGTGGTATACAACTTCAGAGTCATATTGAGCACCAACACCTGCAAGAGATGTTTTTTCCGCTTCTGGAATACCTAAGCGGTCAAAAGTACTTTTAATTTCTTCTGGAACTTCGTCCCAGTTTTCTTTCATATCTACTTTTGGCTTAACATAAGTATGGATATTTGCCATATCTAAGCCAGTAATATCAGGAATCCAATTTGGAATACCCATGCGATTGTAGATTTCTAAAGATTTCAAACGGAAGTCAAGCATCCATTCAGGTTCATTTTTATTAGACCAAATTTCACGGATAATATCTTCTGTTAAACCAGCATCAGAAATATAAGAATATTCAAAGTCATTCTTAATATCGTAGACACCACGGTCCATATCCGCGACTTGGGTTTTCTTTCTTTCTTCCATTGTGCCTCCTATGCTAATGCTTTGTATGCGTCGTAACCTTTTTCTTCGATTTCACGTACAAGAGAAGCATCACCAGTTTTAACGATCTTACCATTGATCAATACATGAACGAAATCAGGTTTTAATTTTTGCAAGATTTGGTTATGGTGAGTGATGATCAATACAGCATTTTCTTCGTTGTGGAAACGTTGTACACCTTCAGATACGATACGAACCGCATCTACGTCAAGGCCGGAGTCTGTTTCATCAAGAATAGCCAATTTAGGATTTAAAATGGACATTTGAAGAATTTCATTTTTCTTGCGTTCACCACCGGAGAACCCTTCATTTACATAACGTTGTGCATAAGATACATCGAAGGATAATTCATCCATTTTTTCTTTCAATTCTTTTTTGAAAGATAAAGCACGTACATTTTTACCAGTAATTGTAGATTTCGCAGTACGGATGAAGTTTTCTACTGTAATGCCAGGAATAGAAATTGGATTTTGGAAGGACATAAAGATACCTGCTTTCGCACGATCATTTACTGCATCTTCCGTAATATCTTTACCATCAAAAACAATAGAGCCGCTATCTACAGTATATGTAGTGTTACCCATAATAGCATTGGCAAGTGTAGATTTACCTGCACCATTTGTCCCCATTACAACATGGATTTCACCTTTATTAATTGTTAAGTTGATACCTTTTAAGATTTGTTTACCTTCAACGGATACCTTTAAATCTTTTATCTGAAGTAATTCAGCCAAAATGTTCACTCCTTCTCATAATGTATGTATTAATAAGAAACATACAAGCATTATATGTAAAACGTATATATTGACACATATAAAAAGGCGGTACGCACTAACGTGAATACCGCCGTAATTCTCGCCAACTTAGCAAGTATGTGCATAACAATCTATAATCATTATACATTCTTATCTAAATGATAGCAAGATATTCCTACTAAAATATACAGGAATTAAAAGAATATCATATATTACATATATTGATAGGTTTTTATTAATATTCATTCTCATCCTATTCGATTCTCAATATTAAATTATAGGTTAGAGAAATCGAGGGTGCCAAACAAATCATCATATGTTTCAGCACGACGAATTTGTGTAACAGAACCGTCTTTATGCAATAACAACTCAGCTGAGCGCAATTTACCATTATAGTTGAAGCCCATGGAGTGACCATGCGCACCAGCATCATGAATGATGATACGATCGCCAATATCGATTTTTGGCAACTCACGTTGAATAGCAAATTTATCATTGTTTTCACATAAAGAACCAGTTACATCGTACACGTGATCCTTAGGTGCATTTTCTTTACCCATTACAGTAATATGGTGGTAAGAACCATATAAAGCTGGACGCATAAGGTTTGCCATACAGGAATCTAAACCGATGTAGTGACGATAAATATCCTTTTTGTGAATTGCTGTAGAAACTAAGTAACCAAATGGACCTGTAACCATACGGCCACATTCATAAGCCAATGCTACATCACCAAGGCCATTAGCTACAAGAATTCTATTATAGGCCTCTTCTACACCTTTACTAAGTGCATTGAAATCTACTGGTGTTTGTTCTGGTTTATAAGCAACACCTACACCACCACCAAGATCGATAAACTCAACATTGATGCCTAGTTCATTTTTAATATCTACTGCTAGATTGAAGCAAAGTTCAGCAGTGCCAACTAAGCCATCAATATCAAGCTCGTTAGATACAACCATTGTATGGATACCAAAGTGTTTTACACCTTTAGCTTGCAACTGTTTATAAGCTTCAAGAATCTGTTCACGTGTCATACCATATTTAGCTTCTTCAGGAAGGCCGATAATTGTATTACCCCCTTCTTTTAAGGAGCCTGGGTTATAACGTACGCAGAATGTATCAGGCAAAGAACCATGATTTTTTTCCAAATATTCAATATGAGTAATATCATCAAGATTGATGATAGCACCTAATTCAAGTGCTTTTTTATATTCCACATATGGTGTGTCATTAGATGTGAACATAATATCATGACCTGTAATGCCCACTTTTTCACATAGCATTAACTCTGCTAAGGAAGAACAATCGGCACCTACACCAAGCTTTTGTAATACACGCATAATATATGGATTAGGAGTTGCTTTTACAGCAAAATATTGTTTGAACCCTTTATTCCAAGAAAATGCATTAATGAATGCTTTCATATTTTCAATGATACCTTCTTCATCATAAATATGGAATGGCGTTGGGTATTGGGCAATAATATTTTCTAATTGTTCAGCTGTAAACGGAACTGTTTTTGTGTTCATAATAACCTCGCTATACAAATAAAAGACCCATCAAACGATGAGTCTATTATCCTAATTATTATTTAAATAAAGCTTTATCAAGGCTATAGCGACCTGCGCCAGCGAAGAACAACATAAGAGCACCGAAGCCCATTTGAGATGGATAATCCCAGCTAAAGAAACTACCACTAAGATTTAATGTCGTTGCTATTGCTAATGTACCTATGAGTAACAAAGATCCAATTCGTGTAAATAGACCAATTACTATAAGTACACCACCTATCATTTCTGCATATGCGGCCATAGTACCTAAAATTTCATAACCACCAGGTACACCTAATGGTGCCAACATAGCTCCAACTTTATAAAGGCCTTCAGCACCGCTCAAGTACTTTAAATATCCATGATAAAACATGGAAATACCAAGTGCCAAACGGTAAACTAAGAGGCCAAAATTAATATAATTAGGTTTACTTTTAAAAATAAAGCTTAACATAGTAATCCTTCTTTCAAACCAAAACAAAAATCGAAATAATTCGATATCGTTATTATAGTGGAGAAAAACTACCATGTCAAACTAGACTCAATATTAAATTCTATAGAATTATAACATATGTGGTATACAAAATCAATTTTATCGATTTGATAAACCACATATAATCTTCTAATTTAATACCTAAAAAGTCAAGAAATATTCTGTACCTATTTAATACAAAAAACCATTTAATTTTCAGATATATAAAAATAATCCTAATGAAAAAGTGAACATAAAGTTCCTAATTCATTAGGATTATTCTAAATTTTATAGATTATGCGCTAAGCAGTTGATTACATCATACCGCCCATGCCACCCATTGGAGGCATTGCAGGTACTGCAGCATTTTCTTCTACTTTGTCAGCTACGATTGTTTCAGTAGTCAATACAAGAGATGCGATGGATGCAGCATTTTGAAGCGCAGAACGTGTTACTTTAGCAGGATCCACGATACCAGCTTTAACCATGTCGATATATTCTTCAGTCAATGCGTTGAAACCAACACCAGCTTCTGTATTTTTAACTTTTTCTACTACAACAGAACCTTCAAGACCAGCATTGTAAGCGATTTGACGAAGAGGTTCTTCTACTGCACGTTTAACAAGGTTAATACCAGTTTGAACATCACCAGTAGCTTCCAATGTGTTCAATGCAGGGATGATATCAATGAATGTAGTACCACCACCAGCTACGATACCTTCTTCAACAGCAGCGCGAGTTGCGTTCAATGCATCTTCGATACGAAGTTTTTTATCTTTCATTTCAACTTCTGTAGCAGCACCTACTTCAATAACTGCAACACCACCGGATAATTTTGCAAGACGTTCTTGTAATTTTTCACGGTCGAATTCGGAAGTTGTTTCTTCTACTTGTGCACGAATTTGGCTTACACGTTTAGCAATTACATCTTTATCGCCTACACCATCGATGATTGTAGTTTCATCTTTAGTGATACGAACTTGACGAGCTGTACCAAGATCAGTAAGTTCTACAGAATCAAGTTTGCGGCCCATATCTTCAGTAATTACAGTACCACCAGTCAAAATAGCGATATCTTCAAGCATAGCTTTACGACGGTCACCGAAGCCAGGAGCTTTTACAGCTACTGCTTTGAAAGTACCACGCAAGCGGTTAACTACTAAAGTAGCCAATGCTTCACCTTCTACATCTTCAGCGATGATAAGAAGTTCTTTACCTACTTTTACCACTTTTTCAAGTGTTGGCAACATATCAGCGATAGCACTGATTTTACGGTCAGTAATCAAGATGTATGGGTTATCCATTACAGCTTCCATACGGTCAGGATCAGTTACCATGTATGGGGAAATGTAACCACGGTCAAATTGCATACCTTCTACTACGTTTAATGCAGTTTGCAAGCCTTTGGATTCTTCTACAGTGATAACGCCGTCGTTACCTACTTTTTCCATAGCTTCAGCAATTAAGCCACCGATTTCTTCGTCAGCAGCGGATACACTTGCAACTTGAGCGATTTCAGCTTTACCAGAAACTTTGATGGAGCGTTTTTTAATTTCTTCAACCAAAGTTTTAACTGCTGTTTCAATACCTTTTTTCAAGATCATTGGGTTTGCACCAGCTGCTACGTTGCGCATACCTTCTTGAATCATAGCTTGTGCCAATACTGTTGCAGTAGTTGTACCGTCACCTGCTACATCGTTAGTTTTAGTAGCAACTTCTTTAACTAATTGAGCACCCATGTTTTCAAATGGATCTGCAAGTTCGATATCACGAGCAATAGTTACACCATCATTTGTGATTGTTGGGGAACCGAATTTTTTATCCAATACAACATTACGACCTTTTGGTCCTAATGTAACTTTTACAGCGTTTGCCAATTGATCAACGCCACGACCTAAAGCGCGACGAGCTTCTTCATTAAACAAGATTTCTTTTGCCATATGTATTACCTCCTAGATAATATCAGTATCTAATGTAAGGGAATGTATATGCCCGTAGGCAATATAGAATGTATCAATAGTATATTTAGCTCTATACAGATATATTAGCTATTATAGTACTGCTAAGATATCGCGTTCGCTAATGATCAAATGAGTAGCGCCATCGATTTCTAATTCGCTACCAGCATATTTTGCGAACATAACAGTGTCGCCAACTTTAACTTCTGGAGCTACACGTTGACCATTGTCATACACTTTACCAGCACCTACAGCTACGACAACACCTTCTTGAGGTTTTTCTTTTGCTGTATCAGGAAGGAAAATACCACTTTTAGTTTTTTCTTCTTTTGCTTCTAAACGGATAAGAACGCGGTCAGCTAATGGTTTTAACATATGATGTCACTCCTTATTTACTAGTTATTATTTACAATTCATTAGCACTCTAAGTAGTCGAGTGCTAATCACATGTATTATTATAACCTATGTCAAAATAAATGCAAGTAGAAATTTTGATTTTTTGACTTTTTAGTTTTTATTTGATGTTAGACACAAAAAAACTAGTATAAGTTTTGATTCTTATACTAGTCTTTGTATCTATTTTGAAACTTGATTAATTAATGCTTTACAGATATTAACAATACTATCTCGTTTCTTCATACTTAAAGCACGAATACGATTATAGGCTTCCTCTTCTGATATAGAGTATAGATCCATCAATATACCGGTTCCTTTTTGAATGATTTTACGATCTTCTAATGATTGTTCTAATTCAGCCATTTTTTCGCGTAGCTCAGCATCACTATGATAACGCCCTAATGCCATTTCTAAGGTTGGAACCAATTGTTCTTCACGAACAGGCTTAATTAAATATCCATATACGCCAGATTCTCTAGCCTTATTTATTAAATCCTGTTGACTATAACTAGTTAATAGAACTACAGGTGCTTCATGGTGAAAGCCAATTTGACGTGCTGCTTCAATGCCATCTAATTCTGGCATCTTTACATCCATTAGAACAATATCAGGTTTATATTCTTTGCAAAGCTTGATGGCTTCAACACCATTAGTCCCTTCTGCCACAACTTCATGACCACAGGATTCAATATTATCGCGTAGATCCATACGTATAAGGGATTCATCATCCACTATTAAAACGCGCATTTACTTCTCCTTCTTCATATGTATTGTCACTAGAACACCGGCATCAGTATTTTTAACAGATAGACGCCCTTTTAACTCATGGGTAACTAAATTATTAATGATAGTTAATCCTAATCGCTTATTCGAGTTAATAGAGAAATTTTGAGGCAATCCTTTTCCCGTATCAGAAAAATCTAATACAATATATTCCTCTAATTCCGAAACAGCTAGACGAATCTCCCCTGCTTTACCATCTAAACCATGTTCAAGGCTATTAGTAATTAATTCATTAGTTATGAGGGATACATAACTTGCCATATGAGAGGAAATCAATATGTCTTCTCCACTATAGGTAAAGGTAACCTCTTGGTCTTGTCGAATCATACTCATGCGCAACAAACGACATAACTCGTCATAGATTGATCGGATACCAATATAATCCTCATCATAATGGGATACAATATCGTGAACCAAAGCCATACTTTCAATACGATTGATTCCCTCTTGTAAGGCTTGTTTAACTTCTGGCAGGCTAGAACGTCTTGCTTCCATACGTAGTAATCCCGCTACAGTTTGTAAATTGTTTTTTACACGGTGATGAACCTCTTTGATAATAGAATTCTTTACCAACAATTCTTGTTGCTGCTTACTTTCACGGGTACAATCGTGAAGCACGAGGAAACAACGTGTTTCATTGCGTCCCATAGCAATCGGAATCATATGCTGACGAATTACCATATCTTGATAGATTTCTTCACTAGTGTATATCGTTCTATCATCCAACACTTGTTGTATGGCGGAAATTTTTAAGGTACTGCTATAAATTGATGACCCTACTAGTCGTCGATCAAATCCAAGTAAATCTACTAATTGTATAGCCGACTCATTACCATAGAGAATTCTATGAGAATCATCAAAGATGATTAAACCATCAAAATAAGAAATTGGCTCATACGATTGTATTTGCTCATCCGTAGCAGTCAACATGAGACGTTGCATCGTATCAGATAAGATATATTCTTGTTCATATTGATTTTTTTTAATAGACGGAGATACTGTAAAAGCTATCCCCCCAATAATACGACCACCATTGTCGACAACAGGAAAAACATGTTGTCGTTGATCATGCTCTATCCCAATAAGAGGTTGACCATTTCCCATCATAGAATGCCATGTATTATTTCCTTTTAATTGTCGAGTAATAACACCTTGCTCGCTTCGTTCAATGCATAACATATCTGCACGTTGCTGCATATCACCTTGTGACTTTTCTAGAAGAGGCGTAAAAATCTGTATCCTTTGACGGGTCAATGACTCGCCAAAGGATATAAGTTTACTAATATGCTCAAGTAGTGAGGTTTGTAATGGTCCTAATGGTGTTGTATTTAAAATATCTTGACCGATATCCACAATTAATCCTCTTTCCAAGATACATGACCAATTTCAACACTTGGTTTTGCATTCAATGTTAAATCGCCAAATTTACCAGCTTGAGCCATATAATAGGCACGACAACCAATCATAGCAGCATTATCGGTGGACAGAATTTTATGAGGCTTGTAATAGGTAAAGCCTTCTTTCTTACACATAACCTCTAAGGCTTGTTGTAAGCCTTTATTAGCAGATACGCCTCCCGCAATGGTAATACGCGTTTCACCTAATGTATGAGCTGCATCTTTCGTTTTCTCAACTAATACATCAACAATAGCCTTTTGAAAGGACGCGGCAACATCGGCTTGGTTAATAGGTTCATTCTTTTGTTGCTTGCTATTTAAATAGTTTAATACAGCAGACTTTAAACCACTAAAACTAAATTCAAAATTACCAGGCTCACTTAAAGCCTTTGGAAATTCAAT
>OBZR01000421.1_pt1 | contig 25811 bp, 11 predicted proteins | sample 1495541 | NCBI WGS metagenome assembly OBZR01 (sample SAMEA2580240, study PRJEB22360) | human gut metagenome | biome: human gut; feature: human-associated habitat; material: faeces | place: Denmark | collected 2008/2010 | reverse complement strand
ACATCGCCACCAGATTTAAGGTTAGTGATGTTTTGGTCACCCATGTTGATAGGGCCATTTGTGATGTTAATGGAGTTAGGACCAAATTCCATTTTTGGACCATTTGTAGTATTGGAAATGGAATGGATGTCTACTAAGTCTTTGTTCACATCGTATTTAACAACGCCTTCAGCATCTACAGAAGCTGTTGTGTTTTTACCGTTTGTGAAGTTCAAACCTTTATCCAATGTAACTTTTTGTTCGTTTGTGCCATTCGCTTTGTAAGTCAAAGGAATTTGTTTAGCAGCTTTGTCGCCATCGAATGTTACTTGGTATGTAGTGTTATGATTTGCTTCATCTTGTACAGGTGTAACAGTAATAGGGTTGTTAGTTGTATTTGTAGTATTTACAGTTACTGCTTCACGAGCTGCGTCTTTTACGTCGTTACGGGATACGTTTACTTCGTAAGTTGCACCAGCTTCACCGAATTGATCGCCTACTTTAGGGGATACTTTAGCGATGTTTTTGTCGCTAGAACCAGCTACGTCTGCTTTAGCTTGTACTTTTTCAGTAGATGCTGCAGTAGGTGTTACGTTATTAACATCTACAGTGTAGATAGTTTTACTGCTACCGTCTGCATTTTGAACTACGTTGCTTGTTACTTTCGCAGCATTTTTACCTTGAACTTCAACAGTGCTGTTCAATTTATTTTTAGCGCTGTCGGACAAGTCAGCTACTACATTGGAACCAGAAGCAGTTGTTTTAATGTACTCACCATTGTTAGCACCTACAACGCCGAAGCTCAAGCCGCCTTGTTTGTTCAATTTTTGTAATTCAGTAGCGCCAGTGTTACCAGTCAAACCAACTGTGTTATTGAACTTGTTATTAACAATGTTCAATTGTTCTTCAGTTGCAGCACGACCTTTTTTAGCGAAGTCTGGAGCATCCAATGTTACGTTAGTTAAACCAGTGATGTCACCAACTTTAGCATTCAAGTTAATGTTGTGATCGCCTGCAACGTTTACAGTTTGGTTACCACCAAATACAACTTTGCCGTCGCCATCTTTATTTGTGATGGATGTAATGTCAGTTAAATCACCTTCAACGTCTACTTTGAAAGTTTTAACGCCATTTACGTCACGGTGAGAAGCAGTTGTGTTCTTACCGTTTTCCATGTCGATAGCTTCTTTAGCAAGGTTTTTAATGACAGTCTTACCACCATTGTTGATGTTGGAAAGATCTTGTTTAGCAATGCCTGTGATAACAGCAGTTTCATTAGGAACGTCTTTGTTGTTACCATCAACGTAAGTCATTGTTACTTTGCCGTTATTATCAACTGCGTATTCACCTGGTTTAATGTGTTTTTCATTAGCTTTGGAGATACGAGTAACGTCACCAATGTTAGCAGCGTTATTGATTACATCGCCACCAGATTTAAGGTTAGTAATGTTATTACCGCCAAGATCTAGGTTACCGCCAGTGATGCTGATATTGTCACCATCAAAGTGCATTGTAGGACCACCATTGTTGGTAATGGAAGTAATACCACCAAGATCGCTATTTAAAGAGTATGTATATGTTTGCTCACCAATGGATTGCTTGATATCTTGTTTAACTGTTAAGTTCTTACCAGCTGCGTAGTTAACAGTTGTACCACTTTGTACAGTTGCAGGTTTTGCAGTACCATCAACTTTACCACCGTTTGCTGTAGCATTTGTTAAGAAGTCATATTTAGCAGCTGTGTCAGCAGCGCTGATTGTGTAAGTAGTACGACCATTTACAGTTTTTTCATCAACTGTAACATTTTTACCTGCTTTCACCATGTCTTTGTCATCAAAGCTTACAGTGATTTTGGAATCTTTTTGACCATCATGAGCCGCTACAGTAGATACACGACCTGTACCGATAACGTTCAATTTACCGCCATCAGTTAAGAAATCACTTTTACCAGTGTTACCAGTTACAGCAACGCCAACGTTTTTCAATTGAGCCACGTTAACAGCGTCAGTATCTGCAGTACCAGCAGCAAGACCAGTCAATTGACGAGTCAATGTACTACCATTACCGATAGATACAGCAGCTGTAGTAGCTGTTTTCACATTACCAGTTAAAGGACTATATTTACGTTCATGAGGATCGGATGGGTTGTAGCCTAGTACACCTTTATCTGTTGTTGTAACAGAAGAGGAACCAAGAGCTACGCCGTTAGCGATGTTAGCTTCTGCATCATTACCTAACGCAGTTGTAGCTTCAGCATTTGCTTTAGATGTACGACCTAATGCAATGCCATATTTGCCGCCTGCACGAGAGCCAGGGCCTTCAGCGATAGCAGATTCACCAGTTGCTTGAGATTGCATACCGATAGCAATAGCATTTACACCAGATGCAATAACTTTTGGAGAATTTTCACCACTTTGACCGATAGCGATAGCATTGTTACCAGAAGCTTCTGCACGAGCACCGATTACAGTAGCACCAGAGCCAGATGCTTTAGTTTCACGACCGATAGCAATCGTATCTAATTCTGTTGCTGTGTTATCACGACCGATAGCGATTTGGGAATTTTCATGATTTCTACGTGTATCATTGCGATTACCATCTGCAGAGTCTGTTAAGTTGTTTTTACCAATGGAGATACCACCCATTGTTTTAGCATTATTAGATTGACCAATCGTAATAGTATCTGCTACGTGAGATGTATTCATGGAACCAACAGAAACAGAATTATCACCCAAAGCCGCATTGTAAGAACCTACTGCTGTAGAGTAGTTACCTGCTTGTTTAGGTGTTGTTTGATTAGTACCTTTTGTATAGTTTTGGTTATTATAGTTACCAACAGCAACAGCAGATGTTGCATTAGCATTATTTTTATTACCTAATGCTACAGTTGCAGCAGCACGTGCTTCATTACCAGCACCGATCGCTGTAGCTGCACCGCCATTAGCATAGTTTTCATTACCAACGGCTAAACCAGAGTTACCATAAGCTTGGTTATTAGCACCAAGAGCTGTAGTGCCATCTTCATTATCAGTTGTATTTTGGTAACCCACAACGATAGAATTAACGCCAACACTATTACCAGGTTTAGCATTAGCCGCGATATTGATTCGGCTACCGTCTGTATTAATACTACCATCACCACTAACTGTTGCGTGAGCAGTATTACCACCAACTGCACCACCAACAAGTGCCAAGCCAGCCAATACGCTAGCTAATACTTTTTTCTTGCCGTTATTATTTTTAGCAGTTTCTGGTACTACTACGTAGCAGCCTTTAGATTTGCTATAAACGACCTTAAAAACCTTATTCATAGAAACTATGAACCCCTTTCTCTCTTATAAAGAAAACACTAAATGCCTTATATACATTTTTTGTTTCATGAATTGTTTATGACACACGTTCACATACCATTCATTAAGATATTAATATGATAACAATTTATAAACTAATTGTAAATAGAAATTCCTAAAATAATTAAAATAAATTTTATATTTCTAAATAAGATAAATCGAGTTTTCTAGATATGTGGAAATATCTACACATCCTCATAAAATAAGGCTTTTCTTTATAATAGTATTATATATAATATAATACATTATATATATAAGAGTATAAAACAGAGCACCCCAGTTTATATTTACATTATATTTGAATATCTTATGCAAGATCATCTTCATCTTACATATATAAACATTCTAAATTAGATGAAGACAAAACATAGTAATAACGTGTTTCTTCATAAATGAGCAGAAATAGGTAGTTAATATAATCAGTCTATTATTTTATAATTGTTTATATTCACACAATTATAGAGTCATCTTATTGAGTCATATACGTATAGAAAACAATATATAAACGCAAAAAAACAACGCCATCCTTTCGGATGGCGTCGTTTCGCATAAGGATTGTGTGCCCTAGTCGGGGTCCAGGGAACAGCAAGGCCCTCAAACAATCGCCGTATGAGGGCCATATGTAGTTGTTCATTATATACACTGTGCGTCACACATCATCTTCCTAATTCATTGTATATCGTTTATGCCGAGCTCTCAGTGTGTTAATGATTTATAGTTAAATTTATAAACCTTATTATTGAATCGCAGCGCGCAAGTCTACTTTTTTAGTTTCTTGGTTAGCTGGACGATTAATCGCTTCACGAAGATCTACAGTATGTTCATCTTGAACAGTAGGTTCTTCACTAGCTTTATTTTTAACTGTTTGTTTAGCTGCGAACCAAATTGTTTCGTTCATGTAGTGACGAAGTTCTTCGTTAGATACGTTTTCTTGGTCTTTAGCCATTACATCCAAAATAGAATCTTCTAATGCTTGTGCTTCGTCGTCAGTCATAGGACCGCCAACTTCTTTTTGTTTTTGGATGATTTCGTTAATACGATCTGTCATGCCGCGCAATACATTGTAACCATAGCTGTTAGTGAAGCCATCTTCTTTATTGTATTTAGGCATTTCGAAATATTCGTATTCATTTTTATTACGGTTTTCACCATTCCAGTTCAAGAACACTTCTTGACCATGTACACGACCGATGGAATGTGTACGGAAGTAGTCAGCATAGTTGTGTTTGTCATAGGAATGTAACCATTTTTTCTCAGCTTTAGTCATACGCTCATGGTTTTCGTATTTCACTTTAGCTTTTGCGATGTTGATTTCCGCATTTTGCCAAGCTTTTACATAGTCATGAACAGCAGACACTGTTTGTGGGCTAGCCACAGGAACCAATACTACGTTGCTCAATGCAGGCGCAGATACTGGGTTACGTAAAATTAGGTTATCGTCATATGTTGGAGCGGATTGTGCACCTACAACGCCTGTAGAAATAACAAGAGCCGCTGCACAAGCAAGTAATGTAGATTTTTTCATTCTATATTCCTCTTTTCTATCGTTAGATTATGGTGAAAGTATCTCTCACGCGTTTCACGTTCATATTTAAAAGCATTATTTTTACAAACAATAGGGAGAGGTAAGCGCTACGCTAGGTAGCTCATACCATCCTAAGTTCAGTCAGTTCTTACACTCTCAAATGATTACATACCAAGTTTTGCCATCATAGCAGCAATTTGAGCTTTCATTTGTTCGTTTTCAGCTTTCAAATCAGATACTTCTGTTTTTAATCCAGCGTTTTGTGCTTTAACGGAAGCCATTTCTTGTTGCATTGCATAAGCGGAGCTGATAGGGCCTTTGCGGTAACGATCTGCTACAGCAGCTTCGCTATCACGGTTGCCAACTTTCCAAGTTACACCAGCGTTTGCCATCATGTGACGGGAACCACCTGCCCAAGCTAAGCCTGCATGCATCATTGTGGACTCGTTTTTGTAATGAGCAACGCCCATTGCAATAGCGGAGTTACCACGGTAGTTACCATAACCAGCCATGATTTGAGTTGGTTCTAATGGATCGTATTGGATAGGTTTCAATGCTGCAAGAGCTGCACCTTGTGCACCTACACGACCGATTTCGTCTGTCAATTCATCGAAACGAGGGCTTGCACCAGTAGACAAGTCGTATACTTTAGCGCCATCAGCACTTTCAGATTCACGAACACCTACGGAACCATCAGTAGATTTAACGATTGTACGGGAATCTTTCAATTGTTTCAAGTTAACCGCATCTGTATCGTTAGTACCTTTACCAAGGTTAGTAATTTTGTTACCACCCATGTTGAGGTTACCACCAGTTACGGAAAGGTCACCAGCGTTGAAGTTTAATGCAGGACCATTGTCGCTATTCTTGATGGAGTTGATACCTTTAAGGTCTTTGTTCAATTTAACAGTTAATGTATCGTTACCATCAGCTACTACGTTGATGTTACCAGCAGCGGATTGGAATGCAGTGGATTGAGCCGCAGTCACACCTTCACCTTGAACTTTAACAAGCGTATTCAACGCATGTTTGTTTTCAGTACCAGTGTTGTTACCTGTGAATTTCAAACCATCATCCATAGTTGCTACTTCACGTTTGATTGGGTTACCATCAGTATCTTTCAATGGGTTGCCATCTTTATCTTTTGGTACGTATACGATACGTTCAGATTTGTCGCCATTGTTAGCTTCTGGTTTAACAAGAGTTTTGGAACCGTGATCTGTAGAGATATCTACACCAGTACCATCTGCACCAGCAGGACCTTGAGGACCAGTCAAGCCAATGTGACCTACACCGTCTTTACCAGCGATGGATACAGCGTCTTTACCATCTTTACCGATAGAAACTTTGCCGTCGATACCGTTAGCACCGTCTTTACCGGAGATGGATACACCATCTTTACCAGCTACGCCATCTTTACCAGGAACGCCAATGGAGTTCAAGCCGTTAAGATCTTTATCAAGACCGATTACAACTTTACCATCTTTAGTCATAGTTTTGATGTTGGATGCGCTGTAGTTGTCATCAGCTTTAGTACCTTCGCCTACGATTTCAAGTTTTTCACCCAAGTTTTTATGGATTTCACTATTAGCACCAGTAGATTGTGTACCGAAGTTCAAACCTTTGTTGCCGATTGCATCAGCAGCATTTTTAAGGTCAGTAACATTTACAGCACCATTCTTAGTATTGTTGTCAGCAGCTGCTGCATCAATCTTATCTAAGAATGTATTACCAGCTTTATCAGCGATGGAAGAACCAACGTTGTTCAATTTCATTGGGTTTGTTGTAGAACCATCAGCATTATTCATAGAAGCGATAACATCAGATTTAGGAACTTCTGCACCTGTACCTTGTGGGTTGTCGTAGAATTTATCGCCTACTAAGTAAACTTTAGTACCATCTTGTTTAGTGTATACTACTGGAGTTTGAGCTTTGTTCACAACGCCTTGGCTATTGATCTTGATGTCATAAGCATGACCTTTAGCAGGATCAGTGTTAGTGTCTGTTACAGAGATAGAGTTATCAGAAGATGTAACAGTTGTAGCGTTATCTTTCAATTGTTTAACGTTTACAGCATCTGTATCGTCTTCACCAGCTTTAACGCCTGTAATTTTCTTATCGCCAGCATTAATACCATCTTTCTTAACAGATGGACCACCAGTGATAGTCAAACCATCGTTGTTAACTGTAGTGTCGCCAATTTTTACGGAACCATCTTTAGTAAGATCAAGGTCTTTAGACAATTGAACTTTCAATTTGCCATTGTCGTTATTTACACCGATGTTGTTATCAGTCAATTTAGCTTTATCAGCACCACCAACGATATCTACTACGTTGTTAAGATGTTTCTTAATAACTTTAGTTGGATCAGTTTGACCATCGTCACCAGCGAACTTCATGCCATCATCGTGAGTTGCTACTTCGTGTTCGTTACCATCTTTGTCTTGGTATACGATACGAGTCATAGTTTCACCAGGTTGGCCGTCAACACCAGGAACACCATCTTTTACAGTGATATCGGCAGTTGCATTTTTACCATCTTTACCAGCAGGGCCAGTCAAACCAATGTGACCTACGCCATCTTTACCGGAAATAGATACTGCATCTTTACCGTCTTTACCAGAGATACCAACTTTACCGTTGTTACCATCTTGACCAGCTGTACCAGAAGGACCAGTAATAGTTACGCCGTCTGTACCATCTTTACCGTCTTTACCATTAACAACTACTTTATCAAGGTTAGTTAAGTCTTTGTTCAATGCGTAAGTGTATGTTTGGTTACCATCATTACCGATTTCTTGTTTTACAGTCAAGTTTTTGCCTGCGCCGAAGTTTACAGTTTTACCGCTTGCTACTTCAGTTTCAGTGGAGTTACCATCCTTATTACCAGCTGCATTTGTTTTGAAGCTGTAAGGAGTAGTTGCTGCTGGGATGTTCAAGTCGGAGAAGTCGATAACTGCTTTAGTATCAGTTACAGCTTTACCATTGCCATCATTATAAGTCAATGTAACTTTCTTAGTAGCTGCATCGTATTTGTATACGTTTTCAGTGCCGTCAACTACACCGCCTTTAGCTTCAGTGCTACCAGCTTTAACTGCTGTAGGAGCGATGTGAAGCTCTTTACCGATAATAGCATCGGATGTAGATTTAAGGTCTTTAACGTTTACTGCTGCATTTGGAGTTGCAGTAGCTGCATTATCAAGTTTAGTTAAGAATGTATCACCAGTAGCTGTACCAGTTTTGTCGATAGCAGAACCAACGTTGTTGATGATGGAGTTGCCACCAGTTGTGTTACCAGCTGCATCTTGGAAGGATACAATAACATCACTTGCAGGAACATCATTACCAGGAGCACCATCAATGTTAGTTGTGAAAGTACCATCTGGACGTTTAACTACTTTAGTGCCATCAGCTTTAGTGTAAACAGCTGGAGTTACAGCATTTACAGTGTAAGTTTTTTGACCTGTTGTAGCATCAGTTGCTTCAGTTACGTTAACGTTTTCGCCACCTTTAACGATTGTGCCAAGACCAGTGATTACTTTCTTACCATCATCAGTGATATTGGAAAGATCGTTTTTAGCAACGCCAGTGATAATAGCTTTATCGTTAGCTACATCATCACCATTACCGTCAACATAAGTCATTGTTACGTTGCCTTTATTGTCTACAGCATAGCTACCAGGTTTGATGTGTTTTTCATCTTCAAGAGTTGCTACTTTATGAACTTTAGTGTCACCGTCTTTAGTGTATGTAATACGGTCGCCATCGTTCTTAATTGTTGTAGTTTTACCAGTTGGATCTTGTAAGCCGATTTCTTTTGTAGTTACTTTTTCAGTTGTTACGCTTGTAAGATCTTTAAGTTCTTTATCAAGAGCGTATGCAACTTCTGTATTACCGTTACCGTCGTTAGTTTGTTTAACAGTTAAGTTTTTACCAGCTTGCATTGTAACGGATTTACCGTCTGCAATGTTTTGATCTGTGTCACCAGAATGTGTACCTTCTGTAGCAGAAACTGCACCAGATTTCAAGTTCCAAGAAGATGCTGTGCCAGCAGCTGCATTTACATGTAAGTCATATGTTACTTGATTGCCACTTTCTGTTTTATTGATTGTTACAGAATTATCTTTAGAAGTAACAACTGTACGAGCGTCTTTCAATTGTTTAACGTTTACTGCATCAGTATCGTTTTCACCAGCTTTTACATTAGTAATGTTTTTATTACCAGCGTCGATACCAGTTTTAGTTACAGATGGACCACCAGTGATAGTTAAACCACCATTGTTCATTACTGTATCGCCAATAGTTAAGGAACCACCATTAGTCAAATCAACGTCTTTATTCAAGTCGTATTTAACTACGCCATCAGCTGCTACGGAAGCTGTTGTGTTGGAACCGTTAGTGAAGTTCAAACCTTTGTCCAATTTAACTGTTTGGTCACCAGTACCATTAGCTTTGTATGTCAAAGGAATTTGTTTAGCTGCCTTATCACCATCGAATGTTACTTCGTATGTAGTTTTGTGGTTAGCTGCATCTTCTTTAGGTGTTACAGAGATAGGGTTATCTGCATTAGCTGTGTAGTTACCACCAGTAGTTGTACCACCGTTGTTAACTGTTACTGCTTCACGAGCTGCATCTTTAACTGCGTTACGGGAAACATTAACGGAGTATTGAGCATCTGGAGCGCCAGAGTTTTTACCGTTTTCAACAGCAATGTCAGCCATATTAGTATCGCCAGCTGCATCAGCTTTTTTAACTACACTTTCAGTAGAGGAAGCACCACCAGGTGTAGCAGTATTAGTTACACTAATTTTGAAATCTGTGTTATCGCCAACAGTTGTTGGAGTTACAGTTACATTAGTGGAACCAGAGGATACTGTATATGTTTTATTTAATTTAGCTTTTGCGTCATCGGACAAATCAGCTACTACATCCGTACCAGCAGCAGTTGTTTTGATGTATTGACCGTTGTTAGCGCCAACTACACCAAAGCTTAAACCACCAGTTTGGCTCAATTTTTGAGTATCTGTGTTGCCAGTGTTACCAGCTAATTTAACTGTGTTGTTGAAGCCATCGCTTACTTTTTTCAATTGGTCTTCAGTTGCTGCACGACCAGAAACAAAAGTTGGATTAGTAATATCCCAATCTTTGTTTTGTAAGCCAGTTACATAGCCACCTTTACCATCTAAGGAAATAGGGTTGTCGCCTTCAACTTTTACAACTTGATCACCAGCGAAGGAGATTTTACCAGAACCGTTACCATTTGTAATGGAAGAGATATCTGTTAAGTCACCTTCTACATTTACTTTGTAAGGAGTAGCTGCTGTACCATCACCTGTTACAGTAGTGTTTTTACCACCTTCAACTTTAGAAGGATCAGTGTTACCAGTAGCACCAGTGGAGCTTACTGTGTAGATATCTTGACCTTCAGCACCTTGAGATTTAGCTACAGTTACGCCTGCACCAGCTTTAACTTCTGTCTTAGCAGCTTTTAATTGTTTTACGTTAACTGCATCAGTATCATCTGTACCAGGAGCTACATTAGTGATTTTGCTACCACCCATGTTAAGTGGACCGCCAGTAATGTTGATGGAGTTGCCACCAATTGTCATTTTAGGACCACCGTCAGCATTGGAAATGGATGTAATACCTTTCAAGTCACCTTCTACATTAACTTTGTAAGGAGTAGCTGTGGAGCCATCACCTTCAACGGTAGTATTTTTACCATCTACAAGTTTAGTTTTAGCGTCTTTTAATTGTTTTACGTTAACTGCATCAGTATCGTTTTCACCAGCTTTTACATTAGTAATGTTTTTATTACCAGCATCGATACCAGTTTTAGTTACAGATGGGCCACCAGTGATTGTTAAGCCATCGTTGTTAACTTTAGTATCACCAATTGTTAAGGAACCATCTTTAGTCAAATCAACATCCTTATTCAAGGAGTATGTGAATTGTTTACCAGCTTGGTCTAATACAATGTTTTTACCAGCTTTGAAAGTAACAGTATCGCCAGGGCTTACTTTTTCAGAAGTAGTACCGTTTGTAGTACCACCATTATTAGCGGAAGTTACATTCCAACCGGAACGATTAATAGCTTGTGCTACATTATCAGTAGTTGCTACACCATTTGTAGTAGGAGGTACAACTTTACCGTTAGTATCAGTGATTGTGTCGCCTTGTTTAAGTTTTAGTTTAATTCCAGTAGCATCAGCTTCTGTGGAAAGAAGACCTTCACCTTTAACAGTTAATGTACCATTGTCTAACAATACATCGCCTTTACCAGTGTCGCCAGCATATTTCAAGTTAACGCTTCTTAATTGAGCTACGTTAACAGCATCAGTATCATTAGTACCTGCAGCAAGGCCTGTAATTTGACGAGTTGCAGTAGCACCGTCACCTACGGAAACAGCTGCCAATGTAGATGTTTGTGCAGTACCAGCTAAACCACCGTATTTATTATCACGATCTTCAGCAGGGTTGAAGCCTTTAACGCCTTTATCTACAGTTGCTTTAGATGTAGAACCAAGAGCAACACCATCTTTTACAGATGCTTCAGATTTATAGCCTAAAGCTGTTGCTTGAACTGCAGTTGCTTTCGCGCCTTGGCCAAATGCAGCTGCACCATTAGCTGTTGCTTCAGATACGCCACCTACTGCAGTTGCAGCAGTACCATCAGCTTTAGCTTGCATACCTAAAGCAGTTGCGCCTAAACCATTAGCTGTCGTTTTGTAACCATCACCATTGCCACCGATTGCAACAGAACCAGCACCTGTCGCTTCGGAACGAGCACCTACAGCAACAGAAGTATTTGCAGTCGCTTTAGTCTTACGACCGATTGCTACTGTATCTAGAGCGGTTGCCTCATTCTCACGACCGATAGCAATCATTGTATTGCCTGCATTACCACCAGAGTTTGCAACGTTATTTTGACCGATAGCAATACCACCACCAACGGATGCAGTATTCTTATAACCCATTGTGATTGTATCTTCTTTTTGAGAGTCATTGCTCTCACCGATTGCAATAGCACGATCACCAGATGCTTTATTTTTGTAACCAACTGCTGTAGCACCAGCTACGGAAGCGCCTTGGATTACGTTTTCACGACCGAATGCGGAGGATTGATCACCTGTTACAGTATTAGTAGAACCTACTGCAGTAGAATCTTGACCTTCTGCTTTATTGTTAACACCAAGAGCTACCGCGGAAGTGTTTGTTGCTTTGTTCACACGACCTACAGCCACAGCATTACCTGCAGTTGCTTGTGCGCCGGAACCGATTGCGATAGAACGGTCACCAGATGCTGTACTGGAATTACCCATTGCTATAGATGCTTCACCAGATGCTGTATTGCCAACACCGATTGCACTTGCAGATTTATTAATAGCCTTATTTTGGTTACCAACTGCTAAAGAGGATTCTCTATTTGCAGTATTTGCAGCACCATAGATGATCTTGCCACTTTCGTTAGCTGGGCCACCAGCAGCATTATTTTGGTAACCTACAACTACGGAGTTTGTAGATGTTTGGTTACTACCATTATAAGTACCATTAGGTGTAATGTTAACGGCACTGCCCCCCAGTGCAACATCCGCATGTACTGGTGTACCTGCTGTAGCAGCTACCATAGCCAAACCAGCTAATACGCTAGCAAGAGCTTTTTTCTTACCACCATTGTTTTTTGCAACTTCGGAAACTACTACGTAGCACTCTTTAGTTTTGCTCCAAACAACTTTAAAGATTTTATTCATATTACTATGAACCCCTTTCTTAACTAGACACAATTACAATCCTTATAATTAAATCATTTAAATACAAAAGAACGAAAAGCCTAAATTTCCCATACCTTTACACCTTTCTGAGTATCTTTCATATTCTTTTCATTTTGTGTCATGAACAGAATATCATATATCGAAAATGTTGTAAATAGTCTTCTTCATGTTTTTATCATAAACAGCAGAATTTGTTGTCAGAACCTTTATTTTGTTAAACAAAATTTAATATATGAGTGTTTTTTTACTCATTTTTTCGGTGTTTTATACGTATTTTATAAAATATAATCTATTTGTTTCAATGCAGTTCGGTATTTATCGATAACTACATTAACTATAGTTATAAATAAACGATTAATTGATTTATCCTCATTGATTTTTCTCGATTTTGGCATCTATTTATATATTATCTATAAAATATGGATCATAGAAAAATATGAATATAATAATCTAACAACCTTTTAAAGGTACTTTCATATTTTTTTCACATACAAATTCATAAATGAAATAACTATGAAATTTTCAGCCGATTTTGATAAAAATTATGATATACTAAATCATAATGCGGTATAATTGGGTCATCCCATAGGAGATGATACTAACCGTTTTAGAAACTGTATAAATAGGTAGTTCATATAGATATAGATATAGATATAGATATAAATATAGATAGAGATAGAGATAGAGATATAAATATAGTTATAGTTATAGTTATAAATATAGTTATAGATATATAAGTTGGTATTTACCCATAAAGAATAAGAAAGGACTCGTTATGGATACACAAACTAAAGAGCCATCAAAAACCACTTCTAATGAAGTATATAAAGAAAATAAAGGAAACAATCATAATGAATCACAACAAATAATTAGTGCTCCACCGCATCAAAAGTCTGCGGATCAAGAAGAGATTGATGCATTGAAGGACTCTTACGATGATTTTCTTTATGTATCAAAAGCATTTTCTAATTGTGCTATCAACTCTTTAATCGCCAAAGCACGTCTATACGGTCTCAATCCAGCGCCAATTAAGGGTGCCCGTGTCCTCGAGCTTGGTTCCTCTTGTGGTGGTAATATCATTCCTCAAGCGCTGTACAATCCAGAAGCAACTTTCACAGGCATCGACCTATCCCCTGTCCAAATTAAGCATGGTAACGAGTTAATCAAATCTATCGGTCTCACTAATATCACACTGCTAGAAAAAGATATTATGGACATTGATGATGATTTCGGCACCTTCGATTACATCATCGTCCATGGCATCTGGTCTTGGGTGCCAGATATTGTAAAAGATAAAATCTTATCCATTTGTAATCGCAATTTATCAGACCGCGGTATCGCCTATGTATCGTACAATACATATCCTGGTTGGAAACGATTAGAACAAATTCGCGACATTATGCTCTATTCAGAAACACAGGCTAAAAAAGATAGCTTGCAAGAACGTACGATTTACACAAAGAATGTGCTAAAGCTAATTGCGGAAACCATGAAGATGGACGATGAAATTCAAAAACAGTCTGGTTATAAGATCGATAATATCAATCGCGTGTTGCAATCCAATAACTATTATGTAGCCCATGAATATTTAGAAACCTTTAATGATCCTGTTTATGTGGCTCAATTTATTGAGCGTGCAGAGCATCAAGGCTGCGTATATATAGGTGATGCACGATTGGAAAAGTCTTTTATTACTTGGTTAGATGACAGCATCGTAGATAATATTAAGGTCCTCTCTAACAATGATTACAAGGCCAAGGAGCAATACTACGATTTCGTTTACGATACACAATTCCGCATGGCCTTATTAACTAAACAATGCAATGCAGATGCAATCGTACGTAATGAAACAGTAGAGAAAGATATTCTTGAAAGCATTTACTATTGCGGGCTTGCAGAGGATAGACTTGGTACACCAAATGGTTGGACAGATCCTTTACATCAAACTATCAAGTATTTTATGAATACAAAACAACTATTTACTATAGAGGATATTCAAAAATATATAGAAGAACATTATCCAAACGAAACCTTTGATATGAACAAGCTATATGTGCGCCTATTCCACCTCTCTATCCTCAATCACCTCAATGCATATGGTGAGAATTATGAATGCTTGCCATTTGTAGAAAATGTGAGCTATATTCCTGAGCGATTTATTAATTATGTTTCCACACTAATTGAAGGTAATGGCAAACAGTACATGACGTTAGGTAATATGTTTAACCAAGAGGACGCTAGTGTAGATGAAGGCTTACTATATGTAATGAAGCAAATGGCAAAACCAATCTCTCGAGCAGAGCTAATTGCCATTCTAGATGAAACACTAACGATTACACGCACTCGAAATGGTGAAACATTTACGGTGCCTAGTGAACAATATTTAGACGAATCAATTCAACATATCACTGCTTTGGGATACTTCAGACAATAGATATACCTTTATATAAATATAAATCTAAATATAAATATAAATACAAATACAGATATAGATTGATATATTGATTCATATTTATATCTGCACATAATAAAAGCGTAACTGATAAGAGTGCCGTCTCATCAGTTACGCTTTTTATATTCACTACTATGCGACCTCGGGGTGGAGTTGAGGTATGGCATAGTAGCTACTTATTAAGTTGTGTGAACACTATAAACTAATAGTATCCTTATTTTTTATTAACACGAACGCGTTCGATTGTTGGTTCACCTTTAGTATTTTTAGCTACAGTGTCAACACGGAACAAAGCCATTTCAGGGCTGAATTCTGTTACAAGGCGATCATTAACTGTTACGCCGTCTTGAATTGCACGGTATACGATTTGAGCAAATTCATAACGTGTTAACATACGGTCACCACCGAATGTGCCATCTGGATAGCCTTCTACTAAACCACGGCGAGATAAATCGCTTACAGCTTCATATGCCCAATGGTTTGTAGGGATATCTGGGAACAATGTTGTGTGATCGACTTTCATCTTAGTACCAGCAACACCATTTAATAATGTAGTCAATTTTTGAATTTGAGCATTTTGTTCAGCTACTGTTTTCTTAAGAGCTAATACTTCTTTACCAATTGCTACACGAGAGCGAGATACACCGCTATGAGCGCCTACTTTCACAGATAAACCAGCATTGAATACTGTTTCATCACTGCCTACAGTAGAACCTACGCTAAGTTGTACGTCTTCATTAGGACGGTAGAAAGCGCCGATAGCTGCTGCATCACCACTGCGGTAATGGCCATAGCCTGCAGCAAAGTCCCATTTAGCATCTGGATCGAAATCAAGTGGATGCAATGCTGCCAACGCTGCTGCACCTGCTACAGATTTATCAACACGTTTATCGATTTTAGATAAATCACCTTTGATATTTTTGATATCATTTGTATTTTTGTTGATATTTGTTGTGTTATTTGTAATTTGGTCAGCAATATCATCAGCAAGAGATACTTTATAGTCGTGAGTATTACCATTTACAGTTGGTGTTACCTTAATGTGGTCACCAGCTGTTACAGTTGTAACTTGAGTGGATGCTGCGATTTGATCTTGTACGCGTTTAAGTTGAGATACGTTAACCGCATCAGTATCTGCTACACCAGCTTTCACATTATTAATAATTTGGTCGCCTGCGCTGATACCATTTGTAGTGTAGTAAACAGTTTTACTACCTTCACTAGCATACATACCGTATTTAGTGAAGTTCGCTTGTTCTAATGTATCTGTGTTTTCGATTTGGATACCTTTAGGTGTAACACCGATATTTTCGCTACCGTTAAAGAAGCGAGCACTATCTTTATCGATACGAGCACGAACGTCGTCAGTTGCTTTGCCGAAGTTAGCAGAGCTCATTTCTACTAAGTCTTTATTAACAGCTACTTTATATTCAGCACCGCCATTAGCATTAGTGCCAGATGTAACAGTTGTATTATCGCCTGCTACTACAGTAGTATGTTTTTTAACATCTGCTTCAACAGTAGAGATTTTAGTTTCTACCTTTTTAAGTTGTGCTACGTTTACTGCGTCAGTATCATTTGTACCAGCTGCAACAGATGTAATTTGACGTGTTACGTCATTAGCTACGTCGCCAACGGATACAGCAGATGCTGTGGCTTTCCATGTGGAGCTTGTATCAGTAGATGCCGCTTTTGTGCTGATATCATAACCAGCTGCACCAGCTGCTACAGTCGCTTTGGATTTACTACCAAGAGCTACACCGCCTTCAGCAGATACTTCAGTGTTATGACCAATAGCTACTGCATCATTTACAGTTGTAGTAGTTTCTGCATCGCTAGAGCCAATAATAACAGAATTATTAGCACCTATTACCTTACGGTTATCACCAACGATAACTGTATTATTAGCATCGGATACAGTATTCTTAGAACCAATAGCAGTTAAATGCTGTACATTAGATGCAGTATTACCTACACCCATAACAAGGTTATCCGCACTTTCAGCACCATCAGCACCTGTTACAGTGTTTTTGATACCGACCATGGATGTGCGCAATGTGTAGTCAGCCTTGTTGCCACCACCGAGGGCCATCGTAGCACCGCCACCATTAGAGTCTTTTACAGCAGTACGTAATTTTTCAGCTAATTCCTTAGCGGAATTGCCGCCATCATCTGGTGCTCCAGAAATAGATTTAACAGAGTTAGTGATTTCGTTACCAGCACCCATGATAAGAGAGCCATTAGAATTAAATGTTCTATTTGCTGTACCAACAATACTGTTAGCAACACCAGAATAGTAGCTATTAGCTGTTTTAGACTCAATGCTATTTAAAGAACCATTAATAGTGGATCCCAAGTTTTTAACAGGATTTGCGAAACGGCCACCATTATATTCACTAGAGATAATATTATAGGTACCTGTATTGGTTGTAAAAGCGCCATTACTAAAGCTATTAGCACCTATAGTAGTGGCATACGCATTCAATGCATATTTACGAGTAGTTGATGTATCTACTGTGATATCACCAAGATCACCTTTATAGTTGTGGGAACCAATCATAGTACTACCAGTACGAGCAAATGTATTATCCCCAATAGCTACGCTACCTACTACCTTTGTTGGATCTGCAGGAATTCTTGAAGAAGAGAACCAACTACCACTATATGTTGTTTGACCTAAGGCAAAACTAGCCTCTACACCGCCGGCCATATTTTCAATTTTTGCATTTTTACCAATCGCTACACTACCGCCTTGGCTAGCATAGTTATTAATATTAGCATCCTTACCGACTACGATATCCCCTGTAGCAGCACTAGCACCATTGGAATAACCAATCTTAGCATTATTACCAATCGCTACGTTTTCTGCTTTTGGTGCGTTACTGCCTGTACCATAAGCAACGCCATTGCCTGCGCCTGTTGTTGTGTCTGCAGCGCTAGCTACCATACACAAGCTAGACAATAGCACACCGTTAATCAAAACGGTTAATAAACGTTTCCGTTTGTTCATAGTTTAGAACCTCCATTTACAAACTACAAAACCTATCATTCTCTCTTTGCATTAAAATTCACTTTTCATTCATGAGTCTTATATGAATATTGTAGCACGTATACGAATTTTGTAAACAGTAATTTATATATCTATTAAGAAAATATAAAAAGGATAGTTAATCGATGAGGATTAACTATCCTTTTTTTGGTAAGAGGAAGGCGAACCTCTTACCGGTGCCGTATGATATAGGTTTGTTATTAAAAGAGAGAGATTTTGAAGTAAACACAACACAAAGATTATTAAATAGTTGGAGAGTAACTAAGATGAACGGGCGATCACACGGCATCAAATAATAAGAAAATGGCTTTTATAAAAAGCCATTATCTTAAAGAACAATTGATATGAACACTAACGTTTCCCTTACCTAGAGTATATCACTTATATAGGAACAATAGTAGGTTATTTTTCATTTAATTTTCATTAAAATAAAATGAATACAGGGAATGGCATGACCATTCAATTTGTCTATTCAGTTATCAAAATTATTGTTCAACAAAAACCGTATTAGTTCGTCTTACGAGGTTGAGCATCTTATCGCGAACTGTTGCAGAGTGTTCTAAACGATGCTTGCCACCATACCAAGCCATCGGAGCTCCCGCTAAACGGAACGTAATTTTACCATATGCACCGCCAGAGCTATGTTCCGGTTTATTGTATCCCATATCTACAGATACACGCGGCGTAAGTTGCATCTCAGAGCCTATACGCAAACCATTCTTATCAGCTTGTCGATCCTGGTTCCAGTGATAGCCTTCAACATAGACTCTAGCCCAGCGCGCATTTTTAAAGGTTTTACCATATTCTAAGGTATAACCATTCGATACTCGCTCTAAGGTATGCAGGTTCGCATCCAAAACACGCTCATCGGAAGTAGAACCATACCAATTAAAACGAAATTCGCTTTCACCAGACATATATTCAAGACCAGCACTGAGTCGATCGTGACGATTTAAGAAGCGATGATCATAGAATACATGAGCCCCATAGAGACGACGGTCGTCCTTGGAAATACGACGGTACCCAATGCCTACATTAAGGGTAGTACCCGTATCAGAGGCACGAGAAATACGCTGCTGCGTAAACCACACATCACGAGAGGTATTATCGTAATGACCTAGAGGCTGAATAGTCTCCGCAGAATACAGCGGCTTCCACCCTTCTTGGAACTGAAAGCTCAGCGTAGTGCGTCGCATCCACGGCTTACCTTTGGCACCATACATAGCATTAGATACATTGGACATAGCCACCGCATTAATGGCGCGGTTCACTGCATCTACATTGCTATACTGCACGGTCTTAGTATCTTGCCGATCCATGATGAGCGGCCCACCTTGGCCAATCACATGATCTGGTGTAGCAGCAGGCGTAATGTGAAAGCCCTCTGATGCGGCCTTCATGCGCTCTGTGTGAGCATCAGTTTTTGCAGACACTACGCCCTTATCATTATGTAATTGTTGTTTTTCTGCCTCAGCTGTACCCACACAACACACTAGGGCGCTCAAGGCGATACACACAATACGTTTCATTACTCTCTACATTTAAAATTCATGAACAACAAATGAAATATATATTAGTGTATCGAATAATGCATATGCATGTCAAGATAAGTACTCACTAGAAACGTATTATATTACTATTATATGTATATAAAAAAGAGGTAATAACCATATTATTACCTCTTTCATATCCTTTATCAATATTAAAGCTTACTCTATATTACTACACTGAATATTAAATATTAGATATTAGATTCTATTTTTCATTAAGTTTTTGCACAAGCATATCTACTGTTTCTTGTAGTTTTTTGTTTTGTGCTTCTAATGTATCTACCCGTTGTTCCAATGCGTTATAGGATGCAGGGGAAATCTTAGCCAATGTTTTATTTTCACCGAATTTATAGGATACGCCTACATTAGTCATCAAATCACCACTGACAGTTGTACCTGCTGTAAGGAGTAGGTTTTCTTTCGGATAGTAACCTACGCCAAGAGCCAATGCATTTTCGCCCTTGTAGTGACCATAGCCACCCATAACTTGAACCTTGTGGTCAGGATCAAATTGTAGTGGATGCAATGCAGCTAGTGCTGCGGCACGAGCATCACCGCGGTTGGATTCTTTTTCCACGTGGCGTACATCGCGATGCAATACATCAATTTGTTGGTTTGTACCATATAACTGGGAGCCGTTAACCGCATCTGTGGAATCCGCTGTAATACGACCTGCTGCAACATGAGTGATAGTGCGTTCTTGACCTGCTGCACCAACAGACACAGTAGACACAGGAGCAGTACCGGCGAAGCTTTCAGTAATACCATTATTGTAGGTATAACTAGGAGTGCTCACTACATCACTACTTTCAGCAGTAGAATTATTACCTAATACAACGGCATTGTCTAGAGATGTTTTCACATTATTACCAACTACGAATGTATTATTAGCACTCACTTGGTTCTTGTTACCAACACTGTAGGAATTATCGCCCTTAACAGTATCCACATTATACGTACCTACACCAAAGGCGCCAGATTGGTTACCTTCAATTTTGTTATATGCGCCAATAGCGGAGTTCTTATCACCTTTAAAGATAACGCCATGACCCATGCCATAGTTAAAATTACCATTTACTGTAGAGTTAGAACCGATTAATACAGTGTTATTCCCCTTACTAGCGGCAGCTTGAGAAGCGCCGAGCCATACGTTTTTATTACCTTGAGAGTAGGAACCTGTAAAGTAGCCTATAGCAATTGTATCGGAAATGGTTGAATTATAACCTGCTGCAAAGTTACCTAAGAAGTTATAATCACCTTTACCGCCTACAAATGTCTTAGAACTGAGCGCTACGTTACCACCACCTTGAGAACCATTCAAGGCAAGACGACCGATGGCAATATTATTACCCTTTGCATTTGGATCCCCTGCATGGGAATAGGGATCGCTATTAGCCGCCCCAGTTTGACCACCAAGATGTACATTATCTGAGTTAGTGAAAGATGACCAGCCTTGTAAACCAATGTTATAAGTGGCACCACCACTAGAAACAACAGGAATATCTGCAGCCTGTACCAAGCTAGCAGAAGATATAGTCAAAACTCCGAGTACTGCTAATAATTGTAGTTTCTTTGCGTGATTCATAATCATACGCCTCCCTTGTTACACTACAAAACACTTCTCCTTCATACTTTCCTCATAATTCTACAAGTAGATTATACTGCCATCGAAAAAATATGTAAATAACATAAATAATAATTCATAAAGAATATAATAGTGAATACAAATAACAAACAAACCCCCGTAGGAATGAATCCTACAGGGGCCATTTGTTTTGAAAACAAAAGAGGTAACGACCTATGCCGTTACCTCTTTCATAGAATATATAGTTATATATACCGATTAGCGGATGCGTTTAACGCGGTTATTACCGTCACGCATAGCTTCTTTCAAGCTGTAGATTACCATTTCGTTCATGTAGAAACGCAATTCATCATTATTCATATTTTCAGTATTCTTTTCAAGAATAGCTAAGATTTGGCGTTCATATTCAGCTTGGTTCATTTCAGATACTGTAGTGTTATTCGTGAAGAATTCTTTGTAATCTAAGTACAAGCGATCTAATGCTACACGAGCATAGCTGTCTTTTTTATAGCGATGGCTTGTGATGTACCAGCTACGACGAACGTTCATGTAGTACAACGCATTGTTAGCAAGACGTTCTTGACCAGACACACGGCCAGTATTTGGTTGACCAAGTTGGAATGCTGCAAATTCAGATACTACAGCTTTCACCTCTTCACTAGGAACAGCAAGAGAGATTTCTTGTTGTTCTGCAGTCAAAGGAGCCGTAGGTTGTTCAGGCATCATCAAAGGATCTTGTGCCGCATGTACTTGGCCAGCAACACATACAGAAGCAATTGCCATAACTGGTAATAATTTAATTAGTTTCATAAGTCTCCTCTCTCGAAGTGCCCTCCCCAGAGCTACTTCATTTATCATGTAATAGATATTATCTCTTGAGGAACTTTTATCCCCATAGAGACCCCCATACTAAGCATGGTAAATTTATTAATACAGTGTGCTTCAATCAATAATGATTCTAGTAGCTTACATTTTCATTAGTATACACGATATATCGTATTTCGTCTATATAGTTTTTCATTAAGGTTAGAAGAAAAATGCATAGGTGGCTATATAGTTAGTTCTATGCTCCATACAATAAAAGCCTCCTAATAATAAAGTCATGACTCTATTATTAGGAGGCTATATATGTTAGCTATTGTACAAAAGATTATTTAATAAATCTACACTTAGAACTTATGTGTGAAACCTGCGTTTACGCCCCAGTCTGCTTGGTAGTCACCAGACAAACCTGTAGCAACGTCAGCGAATACACTATTGTTGCTATTGAAACCATAACGGCCGCCGAATGCAAGTTCAGTCCACGTACCTTTGAGATCTTGTTCTGTTAATTTCACAACACTACCACTAGCAAATGCAGTTTTTACATTGCCTGTGAAAGCATGACCTGCTGCAAAACGTGTATAAAGGTTACCATTGCCAAATTGTTTACCCAATTCAAGACCGATTTTACCAGAAGTGCTGTTTACACTAGATTGGTTAACAAATACATTACCTACATTAAAGTTACGGCCACCGAAGTGTGTAAAGTTCAATTGTGCTTGTGGTTCTACATAGAAACCGTTATCGTATTTCAATGTTTTGCCATAGCGAACACCAATGCTGTACGCATTAGATTTTGTATCGCCAGACATAGCTTCACCAATTTCATTACGAGCTGTGAAGTCATTAGATACGCGACCAACTTGAGTTTCTACATGTACATATTGATCTTTGCCAAGGTCTTTCAAACCATACGCACCTACGGAGAAGGATTTAACCTTGCCGGAACCATCGAATACATAATCTTCAGAACCACGAAGGTAAGATACTTGACCACCTACAGTCCAACCACGGCTGATTTGAGCATCATAACCGCCTTGGATGCGTGTATAATCTGTAGCTGTGTCGATACCGCTGCCAGAGTAGCTGTATTTACCGCCACCGATGCGAGCCCAAATACCAGTTGGTTCACCTTGTTGCAATACACGAGGACGATACATATCGTCAGCTAATGTACGCCAAGCGTTGATATTTCCTACTACAGCAGAACGAATACCACGCATATGAGGTGTATCATAAGCGCCACGAACAACAGGACTAGGATTTACTGGTGTAGGTGCTGGTGTTACAGGTGTAACTGGTTTTGGATCTGGAGTCACTGGTGTAACTGGTTTTGGATCCGGAGTTACAGGTGTAACTGGTTTAGGATCCGGAGTCACTGGTGTAACTGGTTTTGGATCCGGAGTTACTGGTGTAACTGGTTTAGGATCCGGAGTTACAGGTGTAACCGGTTTAGGATCCGGAGTTACAGGTGTAACTGGTTTTGGGTCTGGAGTTACTGGTGTAACTGGTTTTGGATCTGGAGTCGGTGTAGGTTTTGGTTCTGGCACCACATAGGAGCCTTGGCCATTACCGTCTTTCCATGTAATATCCCCTTCTTTTTGGTCTGTAGTCAACGCTTTTTTGTAACTAGACACGATGCCTTTAGAAGCGATGGATACAGTACCAGAAAGGTTTCTTTCACCGTTTACATAGTTTTCATAATAGAATTTATGTGCCAAATTATCTAAAATCTTGTTTACATTGCTTTCAGAAGAAGTATCGAGATGATCACCTGTTACATAGCCATGTACGCCAGAGCCAGCTGCAGCGGATTTTACGATGAAGTTACCGCCCTCAATGTCAGCTGGATCAAGACCATTTTTCTTAGAACCTGGTTTACCAAAGTTTAAACCAGTACTATCGCTCATATCATATATAACGTTAATATGGCCATCTAGTTTATTCACATGAATGTCGCTGCGAGAATCTTGGGAAATACGGCTAAAGCCTTCACGCGTACGAGTACCTGTGAGGTTGTTAATACTACTACGTTCTGTTTTACCATCAATTTTGAAAGATTCCAAGCCGCCCATGCTATCATGGCTCCACATGCCACCATCAAAGGTCATGTTGATTTCGCCACCTTTATCCTCTAAGGTGTTCACAGCTTTACCGGAAAACTGGTTAGGACTGTTATGAGCGCGGCCTAGGCCGATATTAATCACAGATGGTTGCTGTTCTTGATGAGGAGGCATCATTTTATCAGATACCAGCACATCACCTTGCATATTAAATACTTTATGTTTTACAGTACCCGCATCATCGATGCCAAGATTAATTTTACTATTATATGCAAACGCTACTGGATATGGAGACTTCCATGGTGCAGTAGTCACGTCCATAACCCCGCCATCCACTTGAATGGAACTGTTATTTAGCATGCCTGTAATGAAAGCTGGTTGACGATAGCGTTTAGGCAATTGAGATGCATCAGGAGTATCCAAAGAGCCAATTGTAACTTGACCACCATCAGATGCGACTACACCATTTGCAGTCGTATTACCTGTACTTTCAAATTTGCTATCTGCAGTAGTTGCAAAAATACGTCCATCAGAATTAAGACCTGCTGCAGCCCATGTGCTAGGCATGGCCATCGTAGATGACAACAAAGTCATCATAACAGCAGATAATAAAAATTTATTTCTTGCTCTCATCCTCTTACACCTCAACCAATACTTCACTTACAATACAATCACAATTGTGAAAGCTCCTTCATAGTTAAATATATATCTGAGAATTGATTTATTAGTCTTTATTTATATGAAAAGATAGATATATACTCACTTTATTAAGAACTCACATTCAACACTTTTTAAAATATATTTAAAATATTACACTATTTTTAGTGAATTGTAAATGAATTTCTCTATTTTTATTTAAAGTTATTTAAGATATTAATATTTGAGTTATAAAATTAGGACATAAAAAGACAGTGAACTAGTCACTGCCCATACAAATTCAAATTTATTGAAATCTATAGTATTGTTCATCGTAATTTGACGATATATAATATAAACCCTATAATATAAACAGATAGCCAAGCGAGTGGTTCCGTCGGGCTCATCTCAAGATTACAAAAAATTGATGAAATGGCCTTTCAGTTACCTAATTATCCAGGGGATAACGAAGGGCTATTTGTCTTTTCCAAGACAAATAAGAGCCACAAGTGCACCAAAGGCAATGACAACCGTCATTGCCTCTAGAATTATCATGATCAACTCATAATCACTCATAGACAACCCTCCCTTCATTTAACGAAGAGAGGCCCAACCTCACCTGACTATCCTAAGTCAATTATATGGCGAACATATAATCGAATCAATAAGAATCTATTTATAGAAATATACGAAATATATTATAAAAGCCCCATGTATTAGATTGTTACATCCAATACATGAGGCTCTTTTATTTTATGAGTACTATATATTTATATAGTACTCATCACCCTATACTTTTATATAGTAACTATTATATTAGAATTTATGTGTAAATCCAGCATTTACAGACCAGCCAGCTTTATAGTCGCCAGATAGACCTGTGCTAATATCAGCGAAGATGCTGTTGTTTGCATTGAAGCCATAACGACCACCGAATGCTAGATCTGTCCAAGTACCTTTAATGTCTTCGGAAGTGTATTTAGTAGTAGCACCACTTGTGTACGCAGTTTTCACTGTACCAGAGAAGG
>OBZR01000388.1_pt1 | contig 27638 bp, 23 predicted proteins | sample 1495541 | NCBI WGS metagenome assembly OBZR01 (sample SAMEA2580240, study PRJEB22360) | human gut metagenome | biome: human gut; feature: human-associated habitat; material: faeces | place: Denmark | collected 2008/2010 | reverse complement strand
CGACTAAGAACTAATAAGAGGCACCCTTTCGAGGGTGCCTCTTTTGTATATAATATATTTATTATATTATGAGTATATTTGACTGTATCTTAAAATAATATGGCCATTTCTTGAATAGGTAGTTCCTGAATTACTAATGCTTTCACAATAGGTAATATACTAGGAATTTGGTATAATATTAAATAGTTGTGCATATACTACTAGGTATATTGTACTGATATATGATTTGATAACTTTAATAGTAAACATAGAGGTGCTTATGGCTAAGGATAATCAACAGATTGCAACAGACGATATGCAACAAACAATATATAAAGAGTTAGGCTATAAATCCTATCCATTTCCTTTTACTACACCTGCCTATTTGGAAGCGTATGGTACACTTGTAGGTCTTAAGCCACCAACGGCTAAAACAGCACGTGTACTTGAATTAGGTGCTACGTATGGGGGAAATATTATTTCTCAAGCTGTGCATAATCCAGAAGCAACATTTGTAGGTATTGAGCTTTCCCAAGATCAAGTAGAGAAGGGCAACAAAATTATTAGTGATGCCAAGTTAGATAATGTATCTCTATTGCAAGGGGATATTTTGAACTTTGATGAATCCTTAGGAAGCTTTGATTACATTATTGCCCATGGTTTTTACTCTTGGATTAGCGATGAAATGAAGGATAAGTTGCTTGATATTATATCCCATCATTTGGCTGATAATGGCATTGCATATGTATCCTATAATACATACCCAGGTTGGCATACGATGGAAGAGGTTCGTCAACTTATGCTATTTGCTAATCGTGGTTATGATGAGTTGACTCATAAGGAAAAGGTATTACGTGGTAAAACTGTAGGTAGTCTAGTAGGTGCTCAAATTCTTAATTATGATAACCTTAAAGAGCGTAATAGTAAATTCTTAGGTGCCTTGCGTTCCGTTATGCAAAAGGATGATTATTATGTAGGTCATGACCATTTAGAACCTCATAATGATCCATGTTACTTCTATCAATTCAATGATCATTTGAAAGCTCACAATCTTACATATGTGTGTGATGCAGATTTAACATTATCTATGGTTCGTATCTATGATGAAAGCATCGCCGATAAACTTGAAAAATTGGCTCCTAATAGCCAAGCTGATCAAGAACAATATTTAGACTTTATGCTTGATACAACATTCCGCAAGTCTATTATTTGCAAAGAAAGTGCTGCAAAGGATATTAGCTATGATGTAGCTAATCCAGATAAGGTGAATACAGTACCTGTACGGTCTATCGTAAATAGTTTTGTATTCCAAATCCTCTTTGATGAAGAAGCATTAAAAATGTTTGAAAATGAGCTTGTACGAGATACATTCCAAGCGCTCATTAAAGATGGAGGCACTTTCAATATGATCGAAGCCCTTGCCATTTTAAAAGCTGCTCATGATACTGCTAATGCATCTGAAGATGACTTAGAATCAGCTGTATGTAGTTTATATAAAGCTATCGTTGAACATATGGTACGCGGTGGTATTCGATTCTATAAAACATTCCCTGATAAACAGGAATATATGGAGGGCTTATCCTATGTACCAGCTCGTTTTACAAACTTTGTAAAAGCTATTGCTGATGGTGGTAGTGAATATATTTATGGTGCAAATATGTTCAATGACGCTATTGGTGATATTTCTGAAGAAGATTTATTGTTCATGGAATTATTGAATAAGCCTAAAGCCAAGTCTACGATGATTAAGAAGATTAAAGATTCTCTCTTTAGCGCTGATAAGGCCCAAACTGGTAAACACCAAAATGCCATGGCGGAAGCATTCTATACTGAATTGACGAAGCGTATGGAACAATTAGGCTTTATTAGAAGTAAGAAAAACGATGGTCTTTCGTAATTTTTTTTTAATTTCTAAGATAATATTTTGGTGATTCATATAATCTTCAGAATAAATATAAAACCCATTATACTTATAACATTTATGTGTATTAAGTAGTAATGGGTTTTTGTTTTATATAATTTAATTTAATCTTTTTTAATAATTATTACATTTAGTTATTTAATATTGCCAAAAAAGTATAGTAAATCGATAAAATTAATGAGAAATAAATGAACCATATATGAAAAGTGTGGTATACTATGTATGGGTATTTTTGTGAACATCATCCGATGTGTTGTGGATGATATTATAAATTGTATTAGTTACAATGTTGTTTTTATTGTATTATTTGTAAAAGGAGTCTTTTATGGCATCTAAGAAGGCCGTTCTAGTATATATACTAGAAATCCTGAAAAGTGAAACGGATGCTAATCATACTTTATCTCAAGAGGAGATTCGCAGTATATTAGCCGAGCGGTACGAGGTATCCGTCGATCGGAAGACCTTAGGCCGTCATTTAAATGATTTATATGAATCTGGTGATTTTGGTATTCAATGTGAAGAGTCTGCCGTAGGATCGGATGGTACTATTCGCCGTACTGATTTTTATATGATTCATACCTTTGAGGATTCAGAATTGAGATTATTAATTGACGGTATATTGGCGTCTCGTCATATTACCGCATCTCAACGTAAGGATTTAATTAGTCGTGTTGCTAAATTGGGTAGCTCTCATTTCAAGCCCCATGGTATTGATATTGAAAGTGCTACGGGTTACCTTCATAGAAGTCAGGACTTATTCCTTAACATTGATCTCATAGAGGAAGCAATACAAAAGGGGAGAAAAATTTCCTTGGCTTATTGCCAACCTGACGTGGATAAACGATTACATATCAATCTCGGTCCAGATAATAAGGAGCGAAAGTATGTATTCAATCCATTCCAACTAGTTATGAATCGGGGACACTATTACCTAGTTGGGAACCATGAAAATTATGATGACATGTCTACATTGCGTGTCGATCGAATTGCACACATTACGGTGCTGAGCGAACGTAGAAAACCTTTACGGGAGATAAAGGGCTATAACCAGCAACGCACCTTTAATGTATCACAATATGTAAAAGAACATATTTACATGTTCGGCGGTGAATCCGTTACCGTAAGTTTTAAGGCAAAGCGGTCTATTGTAAACCAAATTTTAGATTGGTTCGATGGTAATGTGGAATTCACCAATGTCACATCTGATGATGTTGTATGCCGTGTACGTGTAAATCATGATGCCTTTAAATATTGGGCACTTCAATATATGCAAAGTGTGAAAGTACTTTCACCAGCATCCTTGGTAGCAGAAGTGAAAGAAGCTATTAAGGAAGGCTTAGAACAATACTCATAATAAAAGAGCTAGTTGATCATTGAATCAACTAGCTCTATTTTTATGTATGCTATTTTAAACGTCCGATTTCTAATTTATAGAACATGCATTTTTTCTGCTTCGCGATAGTCCTTAAGAACTGGACGAGGAGGCAATTTACCCATGATACTCACTACATATATAGCGATGGAAGAGAAGAGGAAGCCTGGCACGATTTCGTAAAGGCCGAGGAATCCAAATTGTTTCCAAATGAGTACGGTTAAACCACCTACGACGATACCTGCGATACAGCCATGACGTGTCATACGTTTCCAGAATAAGGAGAACAAGATAGCTGGACCAAAGGCAGCACCAAAACCTGCCCATGCATAGGCAACCATGGTTAAGATGTAGCTATCTGGATCCATTGCCATATAGATGGCTATTAATGCAACTAGTAGTACTACGATACGACTTACTAGTACTAGCTCCTTATCACTCGCTTTAGGATGAATGATATTCGCATAGAAGTCATTAGAAATGGCAGAGGCTGTTACTAATAACTGGGCAGATGCAGTACTCATGATAGCTGCGAGTACTGCAGACCAGATGAGACCTGCTACAAATGGTGTAAAGAGACGCTCTGTCATGATAAGGAATACAGTTTCTGCATCAGTGCCTACCAATTTATCTGGCAGCATATATACGTGACCGATGAGGCCAACTGCAATGGCCGCCATAAGGGATAAGATAACCCAAACCATGGCGATGTTTGTAGATTTCTTAAGCTCTTTAGCATCAGAGATAGCCATGAATCTTACGAGGATATGAGGTTGACCGAAGTAGCCAAGCCCCCAACCAAGAGAAGAAATCAAGCCAATAATCCAAGTGAACCAATCAGATGGATCACCGAATAGGCTAAGTCCTTGAGGAAACTCGTGTTGAATGAGTTGGAATGTTTCAATAGGACCACCCATAAACATGGCAGCTGTAATTGGTACCGCTAAGATAGCGAAGAACATCAATGCCCCTTGGATACAATCTGTCCAAGATACGGCGAGGAAGCCGCCGAGGAATGTGTAGAATACGACGATACCCGCTGTAATAAATAGAGATACGGTGTAATCAAGACCAAAGATGGTGTTGAACAGTTTGCCACCTGCTACGAAGCCTGATGATGTATAAATCAAGAAGAAAATCAAGATAAATAGGGCGGAGATAACAGCTACCGAATGAGATTGATCGTGGAAACGATTTTTCAAATAGTCCGGTAAAGTTAAACTGTCACTAGCTACCTCAGTATGGTTACGCAAGCGTCTAGAAACAAACTTCCAGTTTGCCCATGTACCTAATGTGAGACCTACGGCAATCCATACACCAGAAATCCCCGTAGTATACGCTAGGCCAGGCACACCCATGAGCATCCAACCACTCATATCTGATGCTTCCGCACTAAGTGCTGTGATCCATGGTCCTAGTTGTCGGCCACCGAGAATGTAATCACCAATGCTGTTAGATTTCCTGTAATAGTAGACCCCGATATACATCATGAGTCCTAGGTATAAGGCAAAGGCGATGATAATCATTAAGTTGTCTTGTGTCATGCCTATATAAGACCTCCTTAGGTTGTAGTTCCATTCTATAGTATTATAAATAATTTCTATTGTACCATATATTAGTGCTTTAGAGTGTAAAACTTTAGTGATATACACCTAGTTTTTATACAAATTTAGGCTCAGTCTTTCACGATATGCATTAGACTGGCTTACGTAAAATCGTATATACTAATAAGTCCAATGGCCAAGGAAATATGGTAAAATATAAGAATGGAAAAAAGGATTTTTCGTATTTTGGATACGAAATACTGTCATTGATAGTCGTAATAATGGTATTGTATGTATATTTCTGGAACGTGAAAGGAGGACCCTATGGAAAAACAGACAGCATCAAAGAATGTTGTTGGCACACAGCGTGATGGTGGGAATCAACAGGCCCAAATGAAGCAACACGCATTGCGTATGTTAGAAACCTACTTTGGGTATACCTCCTTTAGACCGGCTCAAGAGGCTCCTATTGGCTCCTTATTACGCAATGAAGATGTAATCGGTATCATGCCGACGGGGGCTGGTAAGTCTATCTGTTTTCAGATACCTGCACTCTGCAAATCGGGGCTTACTATCGTATTTTCACCACTGATTTCTCTTATGAAAGACCAAGTAGATGGCCTGTTAGTGCAGAACATTCCAGCGGCGCTCATCAATAGTACGCTTACGCAAGCGGAGTTTAATAAAACGATGTACGAAGTGCGTAGTGGTAAGATCAAACTCTTATATATTGCGCCGGAGCGACTAGGTTCTAATTTCTTTTGTAATGTGCTAAGAGCGTTGCCTATAGCTCAAGTCATTGTGGATGAGGCTCATTGTATCTCCGAGTGGGGCCATGACTTTAGACCGTCCTATCGCCTCATCGGTGAGTGGCTCAACTCACTGCCTAAAAGGCCTATTGTAGGGGCTTTCACAGCGACGGCTACGAAATATGTAGAAAATGATATCAAGAAACTATTAGGTTTAGATAATGCGAATGTGTACGTAACGGGCTTTGATCGGCCTAATTTATCCTTCTCTGTCATCCGTACACCAAAGCGCATGGATTATGTGGTTCACTATGTGCGCCAACATGATAACGAAAATGGTATTATCTATTGTGCGACGCGTAAGGATGTAGATCGAGTGTATGAAAATCTAACCCGTGCAGGCATTAAGGTGGGCCATTATCATGGGGGGCTCAGCGATGAGGTGCGCCGTGAGATGCAAAATGCTTATGCAGATGATAAACTGCAGGTCATGGTGGCTACTAATGCTTTTGGGATGGGCATCGATAAGAGTAATGTGCGCTATGTGTTGCATTACCAAATGCCACGCAACATGGAGTCCTACTATCAAGAGGCGGGCCGTGCAGGTCGCGATGGAGCACCTGCAGAATGTATCTTGCTCTACAGTGGGCAGGATGTACAGGTTCATAAGTACTTGATTGAACAGTCCATCGAGACGCCTGAGCGACAAGAGGTGGAGCTCCGCAAGTTACAGTCTATGATTGATTACTGTTTCTGCAGTAATTGCTTACGTAAATATATGCTTAACTATTTTGGTGAAAGCACCGTTTGGACTACTTGTGATAATTGTAGTTCTTGTAAAGGCTCCGGTGATAAGGTAAATGTAACAAAAGAGGCGAAGGCTATCTTCCGTGCTATTATGGGGACCGATGAGCGCTATGGTGCCTCTATGATTACCTCTATAGTACGTGGTGATCGAACTGACCGCATTATGCGGGCAGGCCACGATGCACTGCCTGTCTTTGGTTTGCTAAGTAATGTAGACGAGAAATCTATTAAAGGGCTCATCCAACAATTTGTAGCTTCTGGGTACTTGCGTAGTTCTTCAGGTAAGTATCCTGTGCTATCCTTGACGGCTGGCGCTGAGGAGGTCCTCGCTGGGCATAAAGAGGTGGAGGAAATCAGGCAACATGTGTCTGTACCATCTCGAACTAGTCGGTCTACGTCTACCCCATCACGAGGCAAATCTAGTTTTGGGTCAGGTGGTTTATTTGAACATTTACGACAACATCGCAAGCGCTTAGCCGAAGAGGCAGGGCTTCGACCATATCTTATCTTCCCTGATACAGTACTTATTGACCTAGCCAATTTACGACCCACAACATTAGGTGAATTTGGCAATGTTAAGGGTGTAGGGGAAGCAAAATTGAAAAAATATGGCCTCAGCTTTTTACAGGCCATTGCAGAATATAAGAGATAATAAATTTTACTGTATATATGGTAGTACGATGTATTTTTTAGTATGATAGTACTATATATTGTAAGATATAAGGTTAGTATTATTCGACGTATTATATATAAGATTTAGGGGGACATATGAGTCTAGCAGATACACAATACCTCGGTATTATTGAAAATATTTTAGAACACGGCACGTATGGTCAAAATCGTACCGGTGTTGCAACTTATAAATTGCCACATCAAATTATGCAATTCGACTTGCAAGAGGAATTTCCAATTTTGACTACAAAATTTGTAGCTTTCAAAACGGCGGTAAAAGAATTGTTATGGATTTGGCAAATGCAATCTAACGATGTACGTAAATTACAAGAAATGAACGTGCGCGTATGGGATGAGTGGATGCGTGAAGATGGTACTATTGGTAAGGCTTATGGTTACCAAATTGCAAAGTACAAACAACTTGATAAGCTCATCAAGACTATCAAGGAAGATCCGGATAGCCGCCGTATGATTGTTACATTGTGGAATATTGAAGATTTAGATGATATGGCATTGCAACCATGTGCGTATGAAACATTATGGGACGTAGCTGATGGACACTTAAACTGCATGCTCATCCAACGTAGTGGCGATATGGGCCTTGGCGTTCCATTTAATACAGCTCAATATGCAGCATTACAATGCATGATTGCCCAAGTTACCGGTCTTAAACCTGGTAAATTTACTCATGTTATCAACAATGCTCATGTCTATGAAAACCATGTAGAAGCATTGCGCGAGCAATTAGCACGTCGCGATCAAGCATTGCCAGCTCCAAAAATTATTGTGAATCCTGAGGTAAAAGACTTCTATGACTTCACACCAGAGGACGTTACATTAGACGGGTATGAACATCTAGGTAAATTGTCCATGACTGTTGCTGTATAGCATTATATTCATGACAATTGTTAAATAGCATAATATGTATGGCTGTTGCTATATAGTATTGTGTTCGTAGACATTGCTAAATAGCATAATTTATGACTGTTGCCATATAGCATTAACCGAAAGAGGCCAGTATGTTAGCATTAATCGTAGCCGTAGCACATAATCGTGTAATCGGTAAAGATAATACCTTGATTTGGCACTTGCCGAATGATTTGAAATTCTTTAAAGAGAAAACGACAGGTCATGTCATCATTATGGGCCGTAAGACCTTTGAAAGTTTGCCGTTCTTGTTGCCAAATCGTGAGCACTGGGTGATTACCCGTGATAAGGGCTTTGATGCGCCAGAAGGAGTTAAGATTTTCCATAGTCCTGAGGCGGCTTCAGAAGCAGCGCGTGTTCTTGATGCGGCCTATGTTATCGGCGGTGCTCAAGTATACGAGGCTTTCTTGCCTTACGTGGATACGATGTACATTACAGAAGTAGACCACGAATTTGAAGGGGATGCATTTTTCCCAGAGTTCTCAGAGGAGGCTTTCACCATTGAATCCGTTGTAGACGGCGTGGTGGATGAGAAGAATACATATCCTCATCGTTTTGTAACCTATCGCAGAAAGGCATCTAAATGAGTGAAAGAATGTTTGCCATTATTGGCAGTGAATTAAATGTTAAGCCAAAGCAGGTGCAAGCTGCCGTAGAATTATTGGACGAAGGCAATACGGTGCCATTTATTGCGCGTTACCGTAAAGAGGTAACGGGCGAATTGCAAGATGAGCAATTGCGCACCATTGAAGAACGCATTAAATATCTGCGCAACTTGGAAACACGTCGCCAAGAAATCATTGCATCTATTACAGAGCAAGAAAAGATGACCGACGAGTTGATGAAGTCCTTAGAAGCAGCAACAAAGCTTCAAGAGTTAGAGGATCTCTATTTACCGTATCGTCCTAAGAAACGTACCCGTGCTATGATTGCCCGTGAACGTGGATTAGAGCCGTTAGCGGAAATGATCCTTAACGATACAGTTACCTCTGGCGATCCATTAGAGATCGCTAAAGAATTTGTAACGGAAGAGGTGCCAACACCGGAGGACGCTATTCAAGGTGCATCAGATATCGTAGCGGAAATTATTAGTGATAGTGCAGACTTCCGTGCTTACTTGCGCAAAAAGATGTGGAACGAAGGCTTTATTCAAGCTGAGTTGACTGGTGATGAAGAGGTACAACAACAGTTCTTGCAATACGCAGAATATGCCGAGCCTGTTCGTCAAATGCCGTCTCACCGTATCTTGGCGGTTAATCGCGGTGAAAAATTAGGGGCTTTGAAATTAGCCCTTACTGTACCAGGTGATACGTATGTTGCTTACATGGTGCAAAAGTTAGAGAAAAATCCAAAATCCATATTCGCAGACTATAAAGCAGCTGCAGTAGCCGATGCGTACAAACGTCTAATTTTCCCTGCTCTAGAGCGTGATATACGCAATGAGTTGACGGAAAATGCGGATGAGCAAGCTATCAAGGTATTCGGCGTAAACCTTAAGAACCTATTATTGCAGCCACCTTTGGCAGGGCACGTTATCATGGGCCTTGACCCTGGGTATCGTACAGGTTGTAAGATGGCTATTATCGACCAACAAGGTAATGTGCTGGATTACGGTGCCTACTATTTAACGAATAGTGAAAAGCTTCGCAAAGAAGCACAGAAGGTATTGGCGGATAAAATCCGTAAGTTCAAAGTTACTCTCTTATCTATTGGTAATGGTACTGCATCCTATGAAACAGAGCAGTTTGCTTCCACCATGATTGAAGAGGAAAAATTAGACTGCCACTATATCATCACCAATGAAGCGGGCGCATCTGTATACTCTGCTTCTAAATTGGCTATCGATGAATTACCAGATTTAGACGTAACCATACGCGGTGCCGTATCGATTGCACGGCGCGTACAAGATCCATTGGCTGAATCTGTTAAGATTGATCCAAAATCTATTGGCGTAGGTCAATACCAACATGATGTAAACCAAAAACAGTTGACCCATACTTTAGATCAAGTCGTTGAAACTGTAGTAAACCACGTTGGGGTAGAGCTTAATACGGCATCTCCTGCTATTTTGCAACATATTGCAGGCATTTCTAGTACGGTGGCTAAAAATATCGTTGCATACCGTCAAGAGAATGGTGTATTTAAAAGCCGTAAAGAATTGTTGAAAGTACCTCGCTTAGGTCCTGCGGCGTTCACGCAATGTGCCGGGTTCCTTCGCTTGCAACACGGTAAAAATCCACTAGATAATACATCTGTCCATCCTGAGTCCTATGAATTGGCAGAACGCATCATTGGTGAATTAGGTTTTACCTTAAAAGATTTGCAAGATAAAGCACAACTAGAAGCGTTACAAGTGAAATTACCGCTTGTTGATGCCGGAAAAATGGCTGCTAAACTTGATGCGGGTGTACCGACTGTACGAGATATTTTAGGGGCTTTGGCCAAACCAGGTCGTGACCCTCGTGAAGACTTGCCAGCACCACTTACTAGAAAACATGTAGTAAGCCTTGAAGATATTCAAGTTGGTACTGTTGTAAAAGGTACCGTTCACAACGTAGTTGATTTTGGTGCCTTCGTAGACTTTGGTCTCAAAACGAATGGTCTTTTGCATCGTAGTGAACTTTGTAACAGCCGTCAGCATCCATCTGATGTGCTTGCTGTAGGCGATATTATTGAAGCTCAAATTATTTCTGTTGATGTAAAACGTAATCGTATCGGTTTATCTGTCAAAGCATTACAACCAGAAAAGCCAAAGAATAACGATAATAACCGCAATAGAAATAACAACGGTCAACGTCGAAACAACGATCGTAACAATAACCGTAATAATGACCGTAATAATGGTGGTCGACAAAATAATAATCGCAATGGTGGGAACCGTAATAATGGGGACCGTCGTAACGGATAATCTCATATATTTTTGGCTTCAAGAATAGAATTTTATATTATATTACATTATATAAATAATAATCAGTTGAGAATTATTCTTGACTAAAAATCATGGTCCCCGAAACCGCACTCCCTATGGTCTTAGAGGGTGCGGTTTTTCTATATAACCTAAAACTATGTATAATAATGCGGAATGGATATATCGAAAACGATATATCTTATTGAAAAATTTAGATATAAGGCGTATGATGAAATTACAGAGGAGATCTTCCTCAATATATGTTCCTAAATAGGAGGTAATGCTATGAGCTTAAACCTTAAAGAAAGATATGGACTTTTAATTAATAATGAATGGGTAGCGGCATCTGATGGTGCTGAATTTAATGTATATAACCCTTCTAATGGCGAACTACTTGCTATCTGTGCAGAGGCTACAAAAGACGATGTTGATAAAGCGGTAGACGCTGCAACAGAAGCTTTTAAAACTTGGGAAAAAGTATCTCAAGTAGAGCGCGCTGATTACTTGTTAAAAATTGCTGACGCTATTGATGCTCATAAAGAGCACTTGGCACAAGTTGAAACATATGACAATGGTAAACCGATCCGTGAAACTTTAAATGTAGATATTCCGCTTGGTGCTGACCATTTCCGTTACTTCGCAGGTGTACTTCGTTCCGAAGAAGGCTCCGCACAAGTATTTGATGAAAATACATTGAACCTCATCCTTCGTGAACCGATTGGCGTTGTAGGTCAAGTAGTACCTTGGAACTTCCCGTTCCTAATGGCAGCTTGGAAATTGGCACCAGCACTTGCAGCAGGTTGTACAGTTGTTATCAAACCTTCTAGCCATACATCCCTTAGCCTTTTAGAATTAGGTGATATTTTGAAAGAAATCTTGCCTCCAGGGGTTGTAAATATCGTAACAGGTAAAGGCTCTAAATCTGGTCAATATATCCTTGATCATCCTGGTTTCAGCAAACTTGCTTTCACAGGCTCCACTGAAGTAGGTCTTGATGTATATAAAGCAGCATCTGAACGCTTGATTCCTGCTACATTGGAATTAGGTGGTAAATCTGCGAATATTTTCTTTGAAGATGCAAACTGGAAACAAGCTCTTGATGGGGCAATGCTCGGTATCCTCTTCAACCAAGGTCAAGTATGCTGCGCAGGTTCCCGTATCTTCGTACAAGATACAATTTATGATAAATTTGTAGCTGAACTTTCCGCTTTATTTGATAAAGTAAAAGTTGGTTTACCTTGGGAAGAATCTACACAACTTGGTGCCTTGATTTACGAAGATCAAGTTAAGAAAGTACTTAGCTATGTAGATCTTGCTAAAGAAGAAGGCGCTCGCATTGCAGCTGGTGGTGTACGCGTTACTGACGGTGAACTTGGTAAAGGTTGTTTCATTAGACCTACACTTATCGTAGACGCTACAAATGACATGCGCGTAGCTCGTGAAGAAATCTTCGGCCCTGTAGCTGTTGTAATTAAATTCCACAGCGAAGAAGAAGTTATCGAACAAGCTAACGACAGCTTATATGGCCTTGGCGGTGGCGTATTTACACAAAACCTCAACCGTGCAATCCGCGTAGCTCGAGCAATCGAAACAGGTCGTATGTGGGTAAATACATATAACTCCATTCCAGCAGGCGCACCATTTGGTGGTTACAAACAATCTGGTATCGGCCGTGAAACTCACAAGGTTATCCTTGAACACTACACTCAAATGAAAAATATCATTATTAACTTGAGCGATAAACCATCTGGTTTCTACGATTTAGACTAAAAATATAAATCTCTCCAATAAACTATAACAATAAGGCACCTCAAATGAGGTGCCTTTTTTTGTGCTTAACAATAGCTTATTATATTTGAAAGGATACGGTATGCTATAATTGTAGCCATATAAAAGCGTGTTGTTTAGAGAGGAATATTAGGAATTTTAAGAGAGTGTTTGATTCCTTTAACGAGTTTTCTGATTTTGATAAAGATACCTTTGAAGCATTAGCTATTAATGCGATTAAAAATAGGAAGGCGCTACAATTAGGGCCATTAGAAAATCAAACCCTAAGTCAATACTTAAGTAAATAGAGTAAATACATAGTGATGAATATTTGTACTAGATAAAAATAAGGAGTATGAAATTAATGAATCCTATTCCCATCAAAAAATTGTATAATCCCCAATATGATCTGTTATCTACAAGCGATAGAATGGAATTATTAAATAAGATTGGAAATATATATAATTTAGAATTAATCTGCTTTAAAGAATTTACTGCCTTTGGAAAATGCACATATACGGCGGTATATCGTTCACATGATGGTATAGAATTTGTATTTGTTCCTGGAGATACTGTTTCGTTAGGGTTTGATTTTAGAAATAAACCATTTCAGGATATTTTTAATGATGAAAATTTAGCGGAGCTTGCCTATCCATTTGTCGAGGGATATGAAGAGGAAATCTTTAGTGAAGACGATGTTCAAACTAAGATTAGGGAAACACTAGAAGATGAAGAGGTACTATCCAACATAGAAACGTATTTTAAACATAATTTTACTCAAGAAGATGAGTTTGTAATCCATCCATTATTGGTACAAAAAGAGTATAGTGAAACTTGTTGGATACCTATTTCAGATGAGATACTCAGACAAAATAAAGAGTGGCAACAGATGATAGAAAAAGCCGAAAGCGAGGGTCTTTCTGAAATAATGATTCATAATACCATTTGTTTATATAAAACAGACGATAGCAATTGGTGTGGCAAACTTTATGAAGAAACAACATTTAAGAAATTGTTACAGAACATAATAAATCATGGGTACTCTTTACCGACACGTAGAGAGTGGGAGTATTTAGCTGGCAAGGGGTGTAGGACCATTTTCCCATGGGGGAACAATATAGATTTTTCTATGAACTTAAAACATATGGAATGGATGGATAATAATGGAGAGTATACATTAGAAAAGGAAAACTTTTTTGGCTTGATTATAGGTGATGATCCGTATTGTAGAGAAATCATATATGATGAAGATGAATTTTCCTATAAAGGTGGAGACGGTGGCCGCAATATATGTGGAGGCTTAGGCGTTATTTGGGGCTATTTACCTGTTTCACCATACTTTCAAGATAGTGAAATGGTAATTGGCGATAATATAAATGGAGGATATGATTTCTTTAGACGAGTTATAAGGATTAATGACAATATGAAATGATGTTGCATATAATAATTCTAAAATATCAAATGATAACGTCGTCTCATACGTAAAAGAGGTACCCTAGACGGAACCTCTTTTATTAATATTGGGATAAGCGGAATATTTTTCTATATTCTTCCGGTGCATCAGATCCATCAGATGGTTTTATGATGACTCTAATATATATTTTTTCTTTGAAATCTGGATATGTTGTAGCGTATTCTTTGCAGAATTGATCCATACGATTGTAAAAGTTTATTACATCTTGATTTTGTATAGCCGAATAGGGGATAGGTATTTCAATATACAAAGAAGATGTATCATATGTGGCATAGGATAGCTCCTCTGCCGTTAGATAGTTTTTCATTAATGGGAATGCTGTTATCAGTGGAATGTTGGTTATCAGTATTCGCTCAACTTGTGGTACAACAGGTGCAGAGGTGTGCAAGACTTCAGACATTTCAATTGGTATTTGGGGATACTTATCAAAGGTGACTTGCCATGTATTGTTCCTTTGTGACTCCAAGTGATATGTTAGGTTAGGATAATTCTTACTTATATATTGTTGAACTTCCTCTTCACTGTAATGTGAGAGAAGATGACAACCCGTTGTTAGTATGAGGGATAGTACAATCAACGGTAGTAATACAAATCTTTTAAGAGTAAATGGTTTCATTGGTATTCCTTTTATACTATTTTAGAAAGTTCATTAAATCGTAATTGCTTAACAGGCATTGCTTAATTATTGGCGGTATTTTGAAGTGCGTTCTTTTAATCATATTATACCTAAATTATATTTTTACTTATATAGTTGATTAATACCATACAATTCTCCAATAAACTATAACAATGAGGCACCTCCTTGGAGATGCCTTTTTGTGCTTAATATAGACAATCAGTATCTTATCAGTATCGAGAGACCTTATGCTATAATTAAGAACATCTAAGAATGTATTGTAAAAGAGACTGGTAAAAAATGAAAAAACTTGAAATGTTAGGATATTTTGGATTTTCATATCTATGTCGTTATCCATAGGGTTATATAAACTTGAGATTAGTAAACGTGTCATTGATGAAAAATATGAATATATCAAAAGACATAGAGCTTTTGGTAATTTAACTAGGTATTTATCTATAATTGCCATTATAAGTATATTACTACTAAACCTTAACTTTTTAGTCTATAAAGATTATGAGTTTGTGTCACGTTTTGGTGGGGCTTGGGGATTCTTCGTGCTTTTGATAATGTGTACAGGATTTTTTCAAAAGAGAGACAGTTTATATTATAAACGTGGGATAATTGCTATTGTTTCAATATTATTCGGTGTTGTAGGCTCTGCTTATGCGTTTAAAGATATATTCTTTAAGTAGTAAAGAGAAAGATTGAATACAAGAAAAGTATCGTCGATGAAAAATGAGGTAAAAGATGAGTAGGTTAACAATATTAGGTAGTACGTTTGTTTTTGCATCTATCATATCGGGAATAGCCTTATATAAACTTGAAATTCGTAAGACTTCAATTAATGAAGAGTATGAATACATAAAAAAACATAGAGTTTTTGGTAGTTTAACAAAATATTTGTCTATTATTTCTCTTATAAGTTTAGCTCTACTGATTCTTAAAATTATAATTGATAGAGATTATACAGTAATTGTGAGTTATGGAAGTGTTTGGACTATTTTTACACTTGTTACACTGTGCACAGGATATTTTCAAAAAAGAGATAGCATATATTACAATCGTGGACTCATTGCCGTATTTTCGATGCTGATGTTTATTACTGTTTGCATCTATGCGTTTAGGAAGGTATTATTCTAAATAAAAAATATATATTGTTTTATTATCTTAGACTAATAATATAGAATTCTTCAATAAACCATAATAAGAAGACACCTCCTTCGAGGTGCCTTTTTTGTGCATAATATAGAAGATCAGTATCTAATAAGTGTGGAGCTGCCGTATGCTATAATTAAGAACATTTAAGAGTGTATTGTAAAAGAGACTGGTGAAAATGATTAAAGGAGAGTATAAACCATGATTCATTTAGATTATCTATTAGTTATAGGCATATTGCTTAGCATTTTACTCTTTCTTTTGGTTGGAGTTTTCTATTATAGACAATGTAAATTTTTTAAGGGCATAAATATTTGGTTCTTAATAATACTTAGCGTTGTGTTAAGTTATTTATTATATCCCTTATATGAACTGACAGATTATAGAGAAGAATTTACATCAATCGTTATAATCGCTGCGATAATCATTAAAATAATTATCAATTTATCTATATTTATGATAGCTGATCGAATAATAACGAAATGGATTTCTAAATTACTATTACTTCTATGGGTTGTTCTTGTTGAATGTTTGTATATGCCTATTCATTTATCATACCTTGTTTTCCTTTGTGTGTCAGGTGGAATCGTTTTAATAGAACAGTTAAGAGAGAGAAGAAAGAACATTTAGTTTTGACTTGTAATTACTTTTATAGCGTTCACCTTTGAAATATGATATACTATTCTAACGCGCATAATTCGTGCGCGATAGGAGGAAACACATTTAGATGTTAGAAAAATTTGAACAATTAATGATTAGCGAACCTGTTCTAAGAGCGTTAAACGATATGGGCTTTGAAGAGCCTACGCCAATTCAACAGGAAGCTATCCCAGTAGCCATGAGCGGTAAAGACATGATCGGTCAAGCTCAAACAGGTACTGGTAAGACAGCAGCATTTGGCTTGCCTGTATTGGAACGCGTAGACGGGAATGAGCGTCACGTTCAAGTAGTTATTTTATCCCCTACACGAGAATTAGCTATCCAAGTAGCTGAAGAGCTTAACAAAATGGCTCAATACACGAATATCACAGCACTACCTATCTATGGTGGTCAAGATATTAATCGTCAGTTCCGTGCCTTGAAAAAAAATCCACAAATCATCGTTGCCACTCCAGGCCGATTGATGGACCATATGGATCGTGGTTCTATCCACTTTGACCATGTGAAAGTTGTGGTATTGGACGAAGCCGACGAAATGTTAAACATGGGCTTTGTTGATGATATCAATAAAATCTTGGGTGCTATCCCAGAAGACCATCAAACATTGTTGTTCTCTGCAACTATGCCTAAAGCTATCCAACAATTAGCTGAAACATATTTGACAGAGCCAACATTGATTCGTATGAAACCGACTCAAGTTACGATGGACTTAATTGAACAATATTATATCGAAGTGCAAGACCGTCAAAAATTCGATGTTCTTTGCCGCTTGTTCGATATTCAAACACCTGAACTTGCTATTATCTTCACACGTACAAAACGTCGTGTTGATGAAGTAACAGAAGGTCTTAAGAAACGTGGTTACATGGCGGAAGGCATCCATGGCGATTTGTCTCAACAAAAACGGGACAGCGTAATTCGTCAATTCCGCGAAGGTACCATCGATATTCTCGTGGCTACTGATGTGGCAGCTCGTGGTCTTGATATTTCTGGCGTATCTCACGTATATAACTATGATATGCCTCAAGATCCTGAAAGCTACACACACCGCGTAGGTCGTACAGGCCGTGCCGGTAAAGCTGGTCAAGCTTTCACGTTCGTTATCCCTCGTGAAATGGAGCATTTACATGCTATCGAGCGTTTAACAAAACGTAAAATCGCACGCCGCCGTGCACCTTCCTTAGGTGAAGTTCTTGAAGGTCAACAACGTTTGGCAATTGAAAGTCTCGTTGAAATGACAGATAATTTAGAAGCATTAGCGCCATTCAAATCTAGTGCAGAGGAATTGTTAAATGATACAGATTCTGTTACATTGTTGGCAGCAGCTCTTAAATTGTTAACAAAAGAACCAGATACAACTCCTGTAAATATTACAGAAGAAAAACCATTGCGCGTACGCCGTCGCCGTGAAGGTGGTCGTGGTGACCGCCGCCGTGGTGACCGTCGTAGAGATGGTGATCGCCGCCGTGACGGAGATCGTCGTCGTGATGATCGTCCTCGTCGCAGCCGCGATGACCGTAGAGGTGAACGTCGTGATGACCGTCGTAGAGATGATCGTAGATCTGATCGTCCACGTGGTGACAGAAAACCTCGTCATCAAGGTGAAGGTTTCAAACCTTACTTTAAAGACTAATAGAATGTGGATTGCTTTCGGGCAATCCACATTTTTTATTACTTAATAGTTAATACTATCTATCTTGATAAGTGTTGAGAATTCTGTTATAATAGATAATAATTATTTCTTGTGAATGGCCGATAATGGTCGATGCCTTATAGATTTCCAAGTGGAGAAAGGTAGAGTAGAGTATTATGGATATCGCACAAATTCTGCGTAGCCAAGGGTTTAAAGTAACCCCACAACGTATTGCGATTTATGATGCCTTGCGTGGTCATCATGATCATCCAACAGCAGAAATGTTGTATCATACGTTGCGCCCTGAACATCCAAGCATGAGCTTGGCAACCGTGTACAAGACGATGGAGATTTTTGAAAAAATCGGACTTGTAAAAATTTTAGAAGTAGGTGATGAGCGCGCTCATTACGATTGGGACACACAAGCTCATTCCCATATCCGTTGCATCCGTTGCAACAAGGTAGAGGATATGATGGGCATTGATTTACAAGCGATCAAAACAATTGCTGATCAAGGTAGCGAGTATCAAATCACAGGTCAACATATTACCTTTGAAGGTGTATGCCCTGAGTGTGCTAAAAAAGAAAGTCATTAATACATAACCCCTGTCGCGAAGGGCTCCTTCACGGTAGGGGTTATATTAGTTATATATGTTTTATATTCATTAGGCTTTTGGAATAGATGTAAGCGTAATAGAATAGATATTAGAATTGAGTATTTTAGAGTTATAGAATTATATAAATATAAAGGAGTAGTATGTTTGTCATAGGCAGTCATTTATCAATTAGCAAAGGTTATTTAAATATGGGGAAGGAAGCCACTAAAATTGGTGGCAATACATTCCAATACTTTACCCGTAATCCTCGCGGCGGTGGTATACGGGCTCTCGACTTAGAGGATATGAATAGCCTTGGTGCATATATGAAAGAGCATAACTTTGGTACCTTGTTAGCTCATGCGCCATATACATATAATCCATGTGCTGCAAAGGAAGACTTGCGCGCCTTTGCAAAACAATCCATGATGGAAGATTTAGAACGCATGGAATATTTACCAGGGCAAATGTATAACTTTCACCCAGGCAGCCATGTGAAGCAAGGTGTGGATCAAGGTATCGAATATATCGTGGAATGTTTGAACGAAATTTTGTTCCCTGGCATGAAGACGACCGTTCTATTGGAAGTCATGGCTGGTAAGGGCACAGAAATTGGTTCTCGCTTTGAAGAAATTGCACGCATTATCGATGGTGTAAAACTAAAAGAGTATATGGGCGTGTGCGTTGATACATGTCACATTCACGAAGGTGGTTATGATATTGTCAATAATCTCGATGGTGTTATCGACGAGTTTGATCGTATTGTAGGCTTAGACCGTTTGAAAGCGATTCACTTGAACGACTCTAAAAATCCTATGGGCGCTCATAAAGATCGCCATGAAAAAATTGGGGAAGGTCATATCGGTATCGATGCCATCGCTCGCATTGTGACACATCCTAAATTGACGAATTTACCGTTCTATTTGGAAACGCCAAATGAATTAGATGGCTATGCGAAAGAAATTGCTATGTTGCGCTCTATTGTAGAGAATCAATAATTAAGCTGAAACGTAGTTTTAGTTATATAATAATTTATATAGCTATATTTACATAAGATATAGGGAGAGCTGGAAAGGGGGACAAAATGCGTTTTTTACATACTGCCGATTGGCATTTAGGACGTATTTTTTATGGTCAGTACTTAACCGAAGACCAAGCTCATGTGTTGGAGAATCAGTTCTTTTCTATTTTGAAAGATGAAAAAATAGATGGCATATTGCTAGCAGGGGATGTATTTGATAGAGCCGTGCCACCTATTGAAGCCATTGAATTATGGGATTCCATCATTACTCGTCTTGCTATGGACTATAAGGTACCACTCTTTGTAGTTAGCGGTAATCACGATGGTGCAGAACGCCTTGAGGTAGGTCGTTCTATGTTGAGTCGTTCTGGCATTCATATTTGGGGATCCCCTCATCACGCATTACAACCATTTGAGTTTGAAGGCGTTGATGGTAAGGTCGCTATTTGCCCTATGCCTTTCAGTGAGCCCCGTCGCATAGGTGATGCATTAGGACTAGGCTCTGCTAATAATTCTTTACAAACTATTCAAAGTTTAGAGAATGCCATAGATGCAGACACTAAGACTAAAGCAAAATCTAAGCGTTCTAAATCTAAAAAAGCATCCGTAGATATTATTGAGGATTCTTTGTTTGCTAGTGTTGATATGGCAGATACAAATTTAGCTGATGTAGAAACAAATGACGTAGTAACACAAGATTTGGACCGAAATAATGAGACTACTCTAAATCTACATAATTACGACCAAATGTATCAGGCTTGGAGTAATTACTTGTATAAACAAGTACCAAAGAGGATGCGTAGCATTGCCATTAGCCATGCCTTTGTAATGGGCGGTGAAGTAGGTGGCTCAGAGCGTACCTTGTCTGTAGGTGGTAGTGAACAGGTACATCCTCAAGTTTTTAAAGACTTTCACTATACAGCTCTTGGACATTTACATGGCCCGCAACGAATGGGGGCAGACTATATTCGCTATAGCGGATCGCCTTTAAAATATTCCTTTGATGAGCATACGCAGAAGAAGTCTTTTACCATCATTGATATGGATACAAAAGGTAACGTAGACATTAGCACTATTCCTGTAGAAGCGAAGCGCGATGTTGTGATATTGGAAGGCTATTTTGAAGACCTGCTAAACAATAAGAAATTACAGGCTAAGCATAAAGATGATTATGTGCAAGCCCGTTTGCTAGATACGATGCCTATTATGGATGGGATGGCTAAGTTGCGCCAAGTGTACCATCGCTGTATGACCATTGATTTAGTTGGTCGTGTAGCAACGCCTATGGCAGATATGGATGAAGCTGTATTTAAAGAGTTAAACGAGCGTGAATTATTTAATCAATTTGCCGAAACTGTATGGAAAGAACCATTAACAGAGCGAGAGCAACAATACATCAACTCTGTATGGGACCGAATTTTAAAGGAGGACTAAATGAAGCCTATATCTTTAACTATAGAAGCCTTTGGTCCATACCGCGACTCGGTTACCTTGGACTTTAACGAGCTTCAAGACCATTCTATGTTCCTCATCTCTGGTCCTACGGGGGCAGGTAAAACATCTATACTAGATGCCATGGTGTATGCCTTGTATGGTGAGCCTAGTGGAGAGGTGCGTAAAACAGATGCAATTCGCAGTGACTTTGCAGAACCTGATCGTATGACGCGGGTAGATTTTTCCTTTGCTATCGGTGATGCTCAGTACCGTGTTGAACGATTGCCAAAGCAAATGGTTGCAAAGAAACGTGGTACAGGTATGCGTGAGCAGAATGCTAGTGCTACTGTTTACGAAATGAAAGATGGGGAGTGGAAAGTTATCGCTACCTCTGCAGCGGCTATTCGCGATACAGTTCAACGAATCATAGGCTTTCGTAAGGATCAATTCTTACAGGTGGTTCTTTTACCGCAAGGGGAGTTCAGAAAATTATTAGTAGCATCTACTAGTGAACGGGAAGAGTTATTACATACACTCTTTAGAACCGAGTTATACCGAAGATTACAAGATGCTCTAAAAGCTGCTTATGATGACGCAAAAGCAGGGATTGAAGAAAATCTAACAAAACAAAATGCATTACTGCAATCCATTCCACATGACGAAGACATACCCGTACTAACCATTGAACATGTACGAGATCTTTTGAAACATAGAGAGCCACACCGAGATGCTCTTGTTATTGAGCGTGATAAAGCTGTAACTGTAGTGGAGCAGTTCAATACGTTGCGAAATGAGTGGGCCTTATATAACCAAGCACAACAATCTCTTGCAGAGGCCACCTCTAAATTAGACCTCGTGAAAGCCAGAGAAGCGGAGCGTGCTAGCTTAAGCAAAAAAATTAAGTTCCTCACCTCTTTGACTCCAAGCTATGAGTTATATAAACAGTTTACTGATAAGCAGTTGGTGTTAAAAACCTTGGAAACGTCACATTCAGATGCGAAAAAAGGTGTGGAAAGTGCATCTCAACATGAATCTAAATGTACAGAGGCTCATGAAATGTTAGCATCTCAAGCTGAAACTATACAAACTAAGAGGACTACGTTGGCGCAACTCCAACAACAGTCAGAGAAATTTGATGAGTTAGCACTGCTAAATAATGAATTGAGCACATTAAAGAGTCAGTTAGAAATACTAGACTGCGAGAAAAGCGAAGCTGCGTTACAGGCACAGCATAAGACAGTAGCTGATTTAGAGGCGAAGTTAGTTGCGGACAGGCAGCAGTTACAAGATTATAGCAAAGCATCAGACTCTATTCCCCGTATCCAAGAACAGTTAAGTCATTTGCAACGATATTCTGAATTGGTCGCTGAGAAACAGAAGGTTCAAAATGATATCGATGCTAAAGATAAGGCATTAGCGACGCTTGATGAATCCGTAAAGAATTCAAGGGTACAGCTTGAACGGTTAGAACATTTGATGGCAGAAGGACGTGCCTTTGAACTCGTTCATTTAGTGAAAGATAACGAACCTTGCCCAGTATGTGGTTCTACAGAGCATCCCCAGTTGGCAGTCAAGCCTGAGTTATATCCTACTAAAGAGGAGATAGAAGATGCTCGTGCAGTGCGTGATCTTGAGTTACAAAAGCAAGCTAGTGAAATTGGTCAGAAAGAAACGTTAGCTCTTCGTCTACATGAGTTAGATCAGCAAATTAAAGACCAAGTTTCTCAGTTGAAGTCATCTATTGAGAGTTTTTCAGAAGCGGCTTTTACTTCCATTCAACATGACTTGTTATCCAAAATGGAACAGCTTACAACCTTGCGTAGCGATACTGAAGAGCTGAGCAACACTATAGCTAATACTGAGGGAGACCTCAGTGCGGCTAAAGATACACTAGTGAAATTGGAGATGGCTCATAAGGAACTACTTGATAACTTGCACAATTTAGAGGTTCAGATTAGTACGGTACAGGCTAAGATTGATGCTCTTTCTGAAAGTTTGCCAACTACGGATGTAGCTGCATGGCATAAAGAGATAGAATCATTGGCGTCTGTGCTTACAGACTACGATGAACAGGTGAAAGTTTGTAAAGCAAATCTAGATTCTGCTAGAGAAGTGCTCAATGCTAAACGGGGACGTCTAGAAACCTTATCTGCTCAAGTGCAGGAAGACACAAAAAATCTTGATGTAATTTATCAAGAATATGTAGAATCATTGCAATCGATTTCTTTGAGTGAAGATGATTTTATAGATGCGTTGGATGATTATAAGGCTTTAGATACGTTTAGAACTGAACTACATGCATTGGACGAGGCTTTCAATAAAACTCAAGCTGTATATGATGCGGCATTGAAACATGCTCAATCTGTAGTGGAGCCAAGTGATACAGTCTCTGATGAGGTATATGATGCGGCAGTAGAGCAGCGTGATAATTTGGTGGGTTCTCTTGCGGCTTGGGATAAAGAAACGAAACATATTGAAACAACACTGGCTTCCCTAGAAACACTTGAAGAGGCTATGGGGGAAGCCCGTGAGAAAGTCACTTTCTTAAGTCGCTTAAATGACTTGGCAAATGGCGGTGAACAAGGGTTCAAAAATGTAACCTTTGAGCGCTATGTGTTGGGAGCTATTTTAGATGAAGTTGTATATGCAGCTAATTTACGTCTTCAAACGATGAGCCGTAATCGCTATTCCTTGGAACGTTCTGACTATACAGGTGGTGGTCGTGGCAAACAAGGCCTTGATTTGGCCGTTATGGATGCTTTCACAGGTCAGTCAAGACCGGCGAACACCTTGTCTGGTGGCGAAACCTTTTTGGCATCGATGGCCCTTGCCTTAGGTCTTGCGGATGTCATCCAAAGTTATGCAGGTGGTATTCATATGGATACGATGTTTATCGACGAAGGCTTTGGTACACTTGATCCTGATACATTGGAACTCGCCATGGAAACACTGGTGAAATTACAATCATCAGGTCGTCTGATCGGCATGATTTCCCATGTACCTGAGTTAAAGACTCGCATACCGGCCCACTTAGAGGTCACACGTGGTGACGATGGTAGTACAGCAAAATTTGTGATTAACTAGCTATAGAATTACTAAATGTGATACTATTAAAAGAGGAGAATTCCTACAAAAACATACTGGAATTAATTAAGGAGGTCCTATGAAGTTTTCATTTGCTCATAATAATATAAATGTTAAGGATCTTGATAAGAGTTTAGCATTCTATAAAGAGGCCTTATTACTTGAGGAATCTCGTCGTTTGGAAGATCCAAGTGGTGCTTTCACCCTTGTATATTTAAAAAGTCCATACACAGCGCACGAACTAGAACTTACATGGTTGCGCGACTGGGATCGTCCTTATAATTTAGGGGACAATGAATTCCATTTAGCGTTTTATGTAGATGACTACGAAGCAGCTCTTAAAAAGCATAAAGAGATGGGTGTTGTAGCTTACGAAAATGCTGATATGGGTATTTACTTTATTGCTGATCCAGATGGGTATTGGACAGAAATTATTCCAGCAGGTAAATACTAATGGAATATATGTTAACTCGTTTAGAGTGGCTGGTTGGTCCTGATAAAATCAAAACCTTAAAAGATACGTCTGTGGCTCTCTTTGGGGTTGGTGGCGTTGGTGGTGGTGCCCTCGAGGCACTAGTTCGAGCTGGTGTGGGACGCATCGTTCTTATCGATGGCGACTCTATTGCACCAAGTAACTTAAACCGCCAAATGATTACGACCCATGACACAATTGGGGAGCGTAAGGTGGAGGTAGCAAAGGCACGAGCCCTTTCTATTAATCCAGATGTAGTGATAGAAACTCATGATATTATGTATACTGAGGAAAATTACCCTGGATTTATTCAAAGCTTGAACGTTGATTATGTAATCGATGCCATCGATATGGTAACGGCAAAACTTAATATTATTGAGGTGTGTCAACGTGAAAGCATCCCTGTTATTTCTTGTATGGGCGGCGGCAATCGCTTTTACCCTGAAAAACTTATGATTGCTGATATCAATAAGTCTCATACATGTCCTTTGGCGCGCGTTATGCGTCGGGAGCTCAAAAAACGGGGCATAAAAAAGCAATTAGTTTTATTTTCTACAGAAAAACCAACAAAACCACAGTTCCGCGGCGAAGCAACAAGCCCTGGTACATGTAGTTTTGTGCCACCAGTGGCAGGTTTTATATTAGCAGCACATGTGTTGCGTACAATTTTGGAGGTACCTGAACAATGAAAAAAGCAAAAATCCATATGGCTGACGGCGGCGATATTGTAATTGAATTATTTGATAAAGAAGCTCCTGGCACAGTACAAAACTTCATTGATTTGATCAATAAAGGTTTCTATAATGGTCTTTGTTTCCACCGTGTAATTCCTGGTTTCGTAGCTCAAGGTGGTTGCCCTAATGGCAATGGTACAGGTGGTCCTGGCTACACAATTAAAGATGAATTAATTGGTAACCTACACAAACACGAACGTGGTGCATTGTCTATGGCTCACCGTGGTCCTAATACTGGCGGTAGCCAATTCTTTATCGTATACGAACCACAACCTCATTTGGATGGTGTACATACAGTATTTGGTAAAGTAATTGAAGGTATGGACGTAGTTGATGGTATCCATCAAGGTGCTATCATGGAAACTGTTGAAGTAATCGAAGGTTAATCTCATGAATGATGTATCTATTAAACATCCGGAATGGCTATATATTGATGTAGACGGAAAGACATCATATGGGTATGACCAAGAGTGGTTCACAGATGAGTGGCAACGCCTGTCTGGTTGTGGTCCTACATCGGCATCACAAGTTTTGAGTTATTCGCTATTTAGGGATGGCTTATTAGATTTAGAAACCACATCCGATCAAACGCTTGCTTTAGAACGGATGAACTTAGTTTGGAAATATGTAAAGCCACGCTTTGGTGGTGGTGTTTATAAGACTCAATGGATGGAACGTGGTCTTACTCGTTTACTGGAGGATAAAGGCCTATCTTATGATGTACATATGTTGAATGTATCTCCGTTCTGCGCATCTCGTGTAGAGGTGGAGGCTGCAGCTCAGTTTATTCATGATGCATTGGCGCAAGATGTGCCTGTAGCATTTTTGAATCGTCATAAGGGTAAAGAGAAAGCTCTTTATACATGGCATTGGGTTCCAATTCACAAGATATTTATGGATGGCGATGATATTCGCTGTGGCATCTTTGATGAAGGTGAAATCCGTGATTTCTCGTTAGCAAATTGGATGAAAGACACTATTTTAGGTGGCGGTTTCTGTTATATTAGTCGTAAAGATTAAGAAACAGAGCAATTAACGTAATATACATACGCATCGCAATCATCTGCGGTGCGTATTGTAGTATAAAAGTAGGAGGTACTACATGAATCAATGGATTACAGAGGAACAAACTCCTCATTTACGTCTTAGCGCTGAAGCAGAAGAGGTATTATACTCTGGTGAATCTGAGTTCCAAAAAATTGAAGTGTTTAAATCTAAAGAGTACGGTACGATGCTCGCATTAGATGGTGTATTCCAAACGTCTGAGCGTGAAGAGTTCATCTACCATGAAATGATGAGTCATGTTCCATTGTTTTTACATCCAAATCCTGAACGTGTATTGATCATCGGTGGCGGTGATGGTGGTGTAGCTAGAGAATGTGTACGCCATGATTGTGTAAAAGAAGTAACAATGGTTGAAATCGATGGCAAGGTTGTGGAGCTTGCTAAACAATATTTACCAACTATTGCTAAAGCTATGATTGAAAACAATCCTAAATTAACTGTAAAAATTGGTGATGGCATTGGCTTTATGGCAGAAGCAGAAGATTACTATGATGTAATTATCGTAGACTGCTCCGACCCAATCGGTCCTGGTGAAGGTTTATTTACTGAAGAGTTCTATAAGAATACATTAAAAGCTCTTAAAAAAGATGGCTTATTTGTACAACAAACAGAATCTCCTATGTTGCATCAACCGCTCGTAGAGAAAGTATTTGGTTATGTAAATAATCACTTCCCAATTGCGCGTTTGTATACTGCATTTATTCCAATTTATCCTGCAGGTATGCATTGCTTCACATTGGGTTCCAAAACATTTGACCCATTAACATGGACACCAAATCGTGAACAAAACTTTGAAACTAAGTACTATAATGCTGAAATTCAAAAGGCTACTTTTGCTTTGCCAAATTTTGTAAAAAACTATTTGCCAACTAAGTAAATAATATGTATAATAGGGGAGCACCATTCGTAAGGTATAACTTATGAATGTGCTTCCTTATTTTTATGAGGAGAAAGAGTTTATATTAGGGATAACACACTTTTTCATTTTATTTGTAAAAGTTAAATGAAATTGAGAAAAAGGTGTTGACACAAATCTCTAGAACAG
>OBZR01000387.1_pt1 | contig 27662 bp, 25 predicted proteins | sample 1495541 | NCBI WGS metagenome assembly OBZR01 (sample SAMEA2580240, study PRJEB22360) | human gut metagenome | biome: human gut; feature: human-associated habitat; material: faeces | place: Denmark | collected 2008/2010 | reverse complement strand
CCACTGGAGCACCTCAAAAACACCATCATACACTAAATCAGTAAGTTGGCAGCATTACCGTGGCGATGAACACCCGACTGAAGAACGCCGCGCCGGATATTATTGCAGCGCGAAAATCTGCCACAACAACGCCTGCGCAGGTATCGCGGGTCATCAGTGACAGTGCTTCCGCGCACTCGGTGGTCATCAGGCGGATAGCCGATCGTGGGGAGAATATTCAGGTCTGGATAGAACCTGTGGTGTTTAATGACCTGCTGAAATGGTTAAACGCACTGGATGAAAAATATGCGCTGCGGGTGACACAAATTGATGCCAGTGCTGCTGAGAAGACTGGGATGGTGAATGTGCAGCGGCTGGAGTTTGGACGGGGGTAAAGTATCAGGAGATTAGTATCAATAAAATTACTCTCGTTAACGTGGCGAGAGTAATTCCCCCAGACTTTATAAGCTAACTTTTTTCGTGAAGGTTATTGTCAGATCCAAAAGCAAAAACCCGCCTTGTGGGCGGGTTCTTAAGAATTAGTGGTGCCCGGACTCGGAATCGAACCAAGGACACGGGGATTTTCAATCCCTTTAAAAAGACAAAAGAACAAGAAAAGGAAAAACATTTTTACTGGATCATCTTGAGAAAAAAATTCCATGAAGGGACTATAAGTCTCAAGTTGCTTGAAAAATGAACCGAACGGCACTACCAGAAGCCTACCATTGCTAATACAGTCAATCAGCTCTTACCCCAGGTGTCGTACTCCATGCCGCTTCTTCCATAGGTGCTGTATTTAAACTTCGCCTGCGGAACGCCAAATTTCCCTATTTTCGATGGTTCAGGGTGCTGTTCCAGGTACTTCTTAATTGCAGGATCGGTACAAAACTCACTATCGATTTTGCTGACCTGCCGGACTGTTTTTCTTTTAGGGCACTTTGAACGAACATGCTTGTCGAACTTCTTAGGGGAAATTAAAGCATCACAGTAGGGACAGATTCTTGCAACTGATGGCGTGCTGGACGTAGATACAGTTTCTTTGCTGTAGGCTGCATTGACGCGCTGGCATGAATTGCGATGCCGCCTGTATGACGCTTTGGACTCAAACAACACATTACAGTCTGGACAGCGGGTTTGCTTTGGTTGCGGTAGGTTCTGAGGGGCAGGTTTGGATGCTGCAACCACAGGTGAGACTATTTCCTTCCAGCGGTGGTTATTCACCAGGTGTTGGTACAAAACGTTTTGTTCAACTGGTTTACCGCATATACCGCACTGTATCGACTTCATCCTGTCACCTCGTATTTGTCGATCTGAGATAGCAAAGTAATAGCATTGAATTGCTGAGGAAATACACGGCCACCAAGTATAGGCGGGTCAGTGATGTGATATTTGGCTTCGGATGTTATCTCTTAGTATTTCTGGTAGCATCAAAGGGCTAATATTGGGATGCACAATCTACCTGGGCAGCTCTGATGGAACAGCATTCTGATCGGGTAGATATACAGGAGATTTTAAGATGTCCTGTTACTGCGACGATCATTAGATGAAAGAACCTCATCCTGAGCAAGCAAAGTAATTACATCCCCAGCAATATCTGATCTGATTCCTGGCGATTTATGAGCTGCATAGGTAGCAACAGTCAAAGGCCTCAAGTTAAGGTTAGCTGAGATGCGTTTGATTTCTTCGATAACGTTGAATGCGTCACATTCCAGTGCAAGACTCGTACGCGCAGTATCGAGAGCAATTCGTTGAACAGCTGTGAGAGGGATGTGTTTCTTCAGTTCTGCTGTGATAATCCGCTGAGCTTCAACGCCAATAGATGCGCCTCCTTCAACTATTCCCGTCAGTCCTACAAGTTTTCCGCCATCGCTGCGACTATTATCATCTTTGACCTTTGGAGGGGGAACTAAGGCAGTTATATCAACATCCTGCTGAAGCAAATCCAGAAGTTCGGGGAGTATCTCCGGCTTGATAACATTTTTTAAGGCTGCGGCTCTGTTCGCAAGGTTGACAGGAGAAACCCCTAGCCGTGCTGACATAGCAATGAGACAATTTGCTACGATAATAATATCACTGATACCTGCCAGATGTGCACATTCATCCCGGAAAGCTTTATCGTCACGTAGTACTTTTGGGCGCTGGATGTGTTTTAATATTTTCTGTTTCTGCGGTGATTTGGAATAACCACGTAAAGCCATTTCGGCACTTTTTGTAACTTCTCTGATACTATCGGCCAGTTCGTCGCCGCCTTCCAGACTCGTAGTAAGCTGTAGCATGTAATTGAGTCTGGCAGGCATGTCATGCGTGGCTTTCCCTGATGCAATTTTCTGGCTAATTTCATTCAAATTGCTGATTACCCCAACTGCGATTTTTGATGGCGGTTTTGCTGTATTAGTAACCTTGTGCCTTGAATGTACTTCTTGAGACATCAATGTAAGCGCTTTACGCCAGTCGGGTTGGATACCGGCTTTTAGCGTCTCAAGATTGCTGATGATGTTACGAAGATTGTCGCATCTTGCCAGTGGTATTGGTTCACCGTTAGATTTTCCAGTAGTTAACCAACGAACAATAAAAACGAAATCAGCTGTAGCAGAGGCTCGCAGCCCATCAATTACCCGCTCCCTTGCTTCAGGCGTATGGGGATTATTTTTGCGTACTGGCAGTCGATCACTTTTATTATAAGTTGGTTTTTTCATATCACTATCTCAAATTAGCCCATGCTAGATGTTTCCGCCTACACCTTTGAATTTATCTATAAAGGCACCAATTTTTTGGAATACAGTCTGCTTTTTCGTTTTGTACTGAGGATTCAGCGGACTGAGCTTTGGTAGCGTCTCATTTAGCTCCGTCCCATTTTCGGTGGCATACTCCCGTTTTAGTGATGTGCGGATATAGCGCCTTGCAGCCTCTTCATTGAGGTTTTCTTCCTTAATCAACGCCTCTGCTTCCCGTTGCTGTTCACGCTGAGCATAGGTAAAGAATGCATCAATGATACTGGCCTTGTCCGGCATGTCATCAAGGTTAGTTTGCTGAATAAAGTCAACAATCAGACCTTCTTTGGCACGGTTGCCCAGACTTGAGCGGATTAAGCGTCTGACCTCTTCAGTCAGGGCTTCTTTACCTTTTTTCTGACGATTGTGGTCGAAAATCAGACCAAGGATGTAGTCCAGGTTAATCTCCTGCGACTTCAGCAGGTCAATTTCAAACACCACATCATCCCAGTCTGTGGTTGATTTATCCCTGTCGTTTGCTGCTTTTTCGCGTCGCTGCCAGTCCCGGATATCATTGTATGCTGAGCGATAATCCTGAACTTTACGTTCTGCCGGGAGACGAATGGTTTGTAATTCAGCAAATTTTTCATCATCCACATAGTGCTCTGCTTTAAAGGTTTCTATCGCTTCCGGGTCACTAATATCAACCTTCTGCAGGGCTTTCAGCGTGGCAAATTCATCATAGTTTTGCAGGATGTTTTCTGCCCGCAGATATTCACTAAACAGTTTGACGAAGGCTTTTTTCTCTTTTTCACTGTCGATACTGGCAGGGTCAGGGAAGCGCTGCTCCAGCTCCGAAACAACAGCCATAAAACCTCGTTTAGCCTCACCGGTTGCCGCATCGGTAAAGCCCTGCATGTACTCTTCGTAGCTTTTTTCCAGCACCACATTCTTGGTGTTTTTGTCGCCAAAAAGTGTGATGGCATCAATGGTCGGACGCTCCAGATCCCTGAAGGTCACGATATTGCCGAAGGTTTTAGTTGCATCATAGATACGGTTGGTGCGTGAGAATGCCTGCATCAGACCGTGATAACGCAGGTTTTTGTCAACGAACAGAGTATTGAGCGTCGGAGCATCAAAGCCAGTCAAGAACATTCCCACCACGATGAGAAGGTCAATATCCTGATTTTTCACTCGTTGAGCTAAATCGCGGTAGTAGTTCTGGAAACCGTTACTGTCGGTGCTGAAATTGGTTTTAAAGTGATTGTTATAGTCATCAATGGCGGAATCCAGGAATTCCTTTGCGCTGCTGTTCATTGCACTGGTATCAAAACTTTCGTCGGTAATATCACCAATAGCGCTTTGCTCTTCATTAGCAGCAAAAGAGAAGATGGTTGCCACACGAAGACGTTTATAGCTGCCAGATTTCTTCTCAGCTTCTTCCTGTAGCATTTTAAATGTCGTGTAATAAGCTTTTGCCGCGTCCACGCTGCTCACTGCTAACATGGCATTGAAGCCTTTTGCTCCCGGGAAGGTACGATGCGTTTTCTGGCGGAAGTTATTGAGAATGTATTGCGTTATTTCCTGGATACGCAGTGGGTGCAGAAAGGCCTGGTGGTTTTCAGCCGCGCTGAGTTTTTTCTCATCAGTTTCCGTTTCAAGAGACTTAAACTGTGGGCGGACATCGTTATAGTCCACCTTAAACTTCAGCACTTTTTCATCACGAATCGCATCAGTAATTACGTAAGAATGTAATTCACGCCCGAAGACGCTGGCGGTGGTTTCTGCCCCCAGTGCATTTTCCGGGAAAATAGGCGTACCGGTAAAACCAAACTGATAAAAGCGTCTGAATTTCTTTTTCAGGTTTTTCTGGGCCTCACCAAACTGGCTGCGGTGACACTCATCAAAGATAAACACCACCTGCTGCTGATAGACGGGCAGGTCAGCTTCGGCTTTCATCAGGTTATTGAGTTTCTGAATGGTTGTGACGATAATTTTGTTATCGTCCTTATCCAGGTTTCTTCTGAGGCCTGCTGTATTATCCGAACCATTGACACTGTCCGGAGAGAAGCGCTGATACTCCTTCATGGTCTGGTAATCGAGGTCTTTCCTGTCGACCACGAAGAAGACTTTATCAATAAAGTCCAGCTCCGTAGCCAGACGTGCGGCCTTAAAGCTGGTCAGGGTTTTTCCTGACCCTGTGGTATGCCAGATAAATCCACCGCTTTCGGGTTTTGACCAGTTCTTGGCTTTAAATGAGCTGTTGATTTTCCAGAGAATGCGCTCGGTGGCGGCAATCTGATAGGGACGCATGACCAGCAGTGTCTGGCTGCTGTCAAACACGCTGTAATTAAACAGAATATTCAGCAGAGTATGCTTCTGGAAGAAAGTGGCGGTAAAGTCCTTCAGGTCCTTTATCAGGGTGTTATCCGATTTCGCCCAGTTCATGGTGAAATCAAAGCTGTTTTTATCCCGCTTAGTGGTACTGGCAAAGTACCGGGTATCGGTTCCGTTAGATATCACAAACAGTTGCAGGTATTTAAACAGGGAGTTGTCGCTGTTAAAGCTTTCCTTACTGTAACGGTGTATCTGGTTAAAGGCTTCACGAATCGCCACGCCGCGCTTTTTGAGTTCGATTTGCACCAGTGGCAGGCCGTTAACCAGAATGGTGACGTCATAACGGTTAGCGTGTGAGCCGGTCTGTTCAAACTGCTGAATGACCTGCACCTTATTGCGCAGCAGGTTCTTTTTATCTATCAGATAGATGTTTTCCAGACGACCATCATCAAACGTAAAATCACAGATATAGTCGATATGGATTTTACGGGTTTTGTCCAGGCTGCTGTCACTGGGGCTGTCCAGATATTGCTCTGCGAAGCGCCGCCATTCACTTTCGTTAAACACCACACCATTAAGACGCTGAAGCTGGTCCCGCACATTCGCCAGCATCGCAGTCGGTGACTTAACGGAGATAAACTCATAGCCCTGATTAAGAAGATTCTGAATCAGTTCCCGCTCAAGGTCCAATTCGCTCTGGTAGCTGTCACCGGTATCCATAACTTTTGTGTATTTATCAAGGACGATAAAGTTATTGGATTCAGCAATGGTGTGTGTCTGTTGTGTCATGGTGCATCCTGTGCGTCATCTGGCAAAGTCCGGAAGGGTATCAGAAGCATCTTCCGGCATTCATAAAACCTGATACCGGACGGGTGAGAACAAACCCTGCCGGTATCAATGGTCCGTCAGTTGCTAGTTGTTTCGTGCTTCGGGAAGCTGAACAACAAGTCGCGATAGTACTCGTACTGCTTCTGGCGTAGTTCTATTTCACGGGGTAAGCCTTCGGTGATAGAGCTTGTTAATGTGTCGAATTTATCGAGTATGGTGACAATCCTAACTTGCTCTGACTTTGAAGGGATTGGTAGTAAAAGGTCCTCCATTTGTTTTTTGGATACGGCAGGAATACCTCCTTTCTGCTGAATACCCGTTAATTTGGTCTCGGATTGTTTCAGATAGTAATAGACATACATCCAATGCAACTGTTCAGTGCTTCTAACAGAGATGGAATAGCAACTATTGCCTGCCCAGTAAGGAGTGGAACTCTTATTTACAAATCCTGCATTTGCTCCACGCGCACTCACAATAATCTTATCGCCATCATTGTTGAAGTCTTCGTAGTAACCTGTAGGAGTCCGCCCTCCGTTGTAGACCGGATAATCTGCGTCAGGATTCTGCTTGTCCTTACGGACAAACGCACCAATTGTAATTATTGCTACTTCCCCCAGACTCTTCCACTCAACACTCCCCCCCTCAAAACTCAGCAATTGGTTACGATAGTAATTGTACTGCTTTTTACGCAGGGTAAGTTCAGCTGTAAGTTCAGCTGTAAGTTCAGCTGTAAGTGCAGTAAACTTATCCAGAATCCGGACGATTTCAGACTGGATGGCAAGAGACTTTTCTGGATTGTTTGAACAGGGAATTGGAATTTTAATTTTAGATAAATCGCCACTGGAAACCCGTCGGACTTTAGCTCCAGTAATATATTTCATTTTTTGTGTTTGAAATATTTCGGACTGGAAGAAATAGGCGAGATATTTAACATTTTGCTCGTGGCGAAATAACATCATATCTCCGGAAATAGCAACGTTATCGCCAAGCCAGGCTAAAGGTTTTACTACATCTTCATCGTTTTCTGATGTTGTTGCTAGCAATAAGTCATTTTTTTGAGCCTTTCTCAGCTTATTGGCTAGTTCTGGAAGCACGTAAGTAAATGTTTTATCAGCTGATAACCCATACCTTGTATAAATCTGACCGTAATGTATTGCTGGAAAACCACTTTCAACGAAATCTTTTTTCTGTAGTCCATTGCCACGTATGAAATCGCCAAGCTCTCCCAGTGACAACCATTCAACATCAACTCCATCCAGCAATTTGTTCAGAAAGTTCAACCCACTCATGATTGCGCCTCGTCACCCTCAATCTCTGCCACAATCGCATCGATATCTTTGCGTAACTGGTCGATTTTGCTGACGGTGGTTTTCAGTTCGGCATTCAGTTCAGTGATATCTACGATTTCACGGGTATCCATGGCTTCGACGTAGCTGCTGACTGACAGGTTATAGTCATTGGCGGCAACAGTCTCAAACGGAACAGATTTCGCCAGATGGTCGGTATCTGCTTTGCTGGCAAAGACCTGCATAATCTTTTCGATATGACCATCAGTCAGGATATTGTTATTGGTTTCTTTCTTAAACAACCCGCTGGCGTCAATAAACTGAACGCGGGTATCTGTTTTGTGCTTCGACATCACCAGAATGTTAACGGCAATAGTAGTGCCGAAGAACAGATTAGGTGCCAGAGAAATCACCGTTTCAACATAGTTGTTGTCGACCAGGTACTGTCGGATTTTCTGCTCTGCGCCGCCACGGTAAAAAATACCCGGGAAGCAAACAATCGCAGCACGACCTTTGGCAGAAAGATAGTTCAGCGCATGTAGTACAAAGGCGAAGTCAGCTTTTGATTTGGGGGCCAGAACGCCAGCCGGGGCAAAACGCTCATCGTTAATCAGCGTTGGGTCATCGCTGCCAATCCATTTCACCGAATACGGCGGGTTAGAAACGATGGCATCAAACGGTTTTTCATCTCTGAAGTGCGGTTCAGTCAGCGTATTGCCCAGCTTGATATCAAACTTGTCGTAGTTGATGTTGTGCAAAAACATGTTCATACGCGCCAGGTTATAGGTCGTATGGTTGATTTCCTGACCAAAAAAACCTTCTTCGATGATATGGTCATCAAACTGTTTTTTAGCCTGCAACAACAGCGAACCGGAGCCTGCAGCCGGGTCGTAGATTTTATTGACGTGGGTCTGCCCGTGCATTGCCAGTTGCGCAATCAGCTTAGAGACGTGCTGTGGAGTGAAGAACTCCCCACCAGACTTACCTGCATTCGCCGCATAGTTAGAAATCAGGAACTCATAGGCATCGCCGAACAGGTCAATCTGATGTTCGTTAAAGTCGCCAAGCTTTAACCCTTCAACCCCTTTCAGAACCGCGGCCAGGCGGGCATTTTTATCCTTAACGGTATTCCCCAGGCGGTTACTGGTTGTATCGAAATCAGCAAACAAACCTTTGATGTCAGCTTCTGAAGGATAACCGTAAGCAGAACTTTCGATAGCAACGAAGATACTGTTTAAATCTGCATTCAGTCTGTCATTGGTATTTGCTTTCGCAGCTACGTTGCAGAACAGCTGGCTCGGGTAAATGAAATAGCCTTTAGTCCTGATGGCATCGTCTTTGATGTCATCGGTAATGATGCTGTCATCAAGTGCTGCATAATGTATGCTCTCATCCCCTGCTTCCATGTAGCTGGAAAAATTCTCACTGATGAAGCGATAGAAAAGTGCACCGAGTACATACTGTTTAAAATCCCATCCATCTACGGAGCCTCTGACATCATTGGCAATGGCCCAGATTTGACGGTGTAGCTCTGCACGCTGCTGAAGGCTTGTCATTTTGTATCCTGTTGTATGATTCTTAAGTACTGCTATTGGCCCGATTTTATCGCAATTTCATTCCGTTGGCAGGCTTTGCATGTCATGCGTTGTACTGAGTGTTCGTTTGCCCGGTTATGTAACCAACGCTCTTTCAGTCAGGCCAGTAGAAACGTTGTGCTGACAATAAATACTGAGGCCCCAATACTTTCGGGGCTTAAGATCAGTCAGTGAGAATTTCTTCATCCGTATCCATTGTGGATGGTGATGAATCTATTTTTGTTGTAAGAAACACCCGACTCAGTAGTCTTTGCTTCAGGGCGTTTCTTCGCTCATTGTAGAATTCCGGGAAGCGACTGAACTCAATATTTTCATCTGAAACTAACAGCATTGATGGCGAATAGTTGTTTGATGGCTGAGATAGCCATTGTTTCAGGGAAGTATCCTGTTTACTTATATTCTGAGAGTGATTCAGTAAATGAAGATTCGGTATGGTGTCCCAGTATTCCGGATTTTCATAAAAGCTGAGCTTCTCAGGTGAATTCGCAATATAATCTAGTTTTTCAAGATATTTCTTTGAAAAATGATTTCTTGGGTGAAGGTGATCAATATGAAACACCTCGGTTGGATTCATTTCAGGGAACAGAAGATGCAATAGTGCGCGGCAACGACCTTCGCCATATCTGATATTGAGAAGGCTTTCGATGTATTCGTCGTCAAATCTGAGGTCTTTATTCGAGCCTTTATATCTGTCAATAATCTTTTCAAGAGGAAAGTGAATATCTGAAAGACTATTTTTCATTACATCTCTGATACTCGTGAGTAGCGCATCTGCCTGGCTTCCAAAGATCCCTTTCAGAAGTACCATGTAAAACCACTGGCTAATTACTGAGCGTTCATTGTGGTTTTTATTCAGGAGGTTAATCGTTGTATATAATGGATGTCCACTGGTTTGCTTTTTGTAAAGCCAGTAGACCACAGGAATGACTGCATTTTTAGATATCAAAGACTGTGGATTGATGCCGAATCGCCTGATAAGAATAAAGGTCTCCTTGATACAGGATTTTATTTCAGACCATTGTTGTTGTATCTTACCGACCTCCTCTGAAGTGAAGTTTTTTACTTTGAACCGGACGTCAGAGTCAATAAGCATCAGGCTGGTTTTTAAGAACCAGTCTCTTTCAATATAAAAACCCATTTCATTATTCTGATAAATGTTTTTTGTCAGTTCATCCAGTTCTTTTCTGAAATCACCCTGCCAGTGCGCTACCGCTATTGACATCAGTAAGTCGGAGAACTCAAGTTTTGTCCCCCCGCTGTTCGTGCGGATGAAAACATCCAGCACATGATCAATGTCCTGACTGCTCTCATTGAAGTAGTGGATAAGATTCTCAGTTCTTATCTTGGTATAAAGTTTAAGCAGAGTTTTTCTGGAAAATTCACTGGAAATGAGTCCTCTTTTTTCGAGTTCTGGTACGACAACGTTAAATAAAATATCATCAGGGGAATCATACTGCTCGTATTTGAATATTTCGTGCAGGCAGAACCAGTGATGTTTGTTGTCTGTAAGTGAATCAGTGTATTGCTTGTCGGTCAGGAACCTGAAGTTATACTTCATCATGAGCTCATCGTCTGAATTAAGTGGCGCTGTTAAATCGACGTAAAGCTTTCTTGGCGGCAGGATGCGATCATCCTGTGCCGAAGGCCACCACACCCGGGGCTGTTTATACGCATACGTTCCACACAATCCAATATATAATGATGTGAGACGCTGCTGACCATCAATCACCGCCTTGAAATCATGAAATCCAGCATTTGTTGCTACGCAGGGGTTTTCTTCATTAAATCGCTGACAGTATTCTTTCAGGAATTCATAGAATTTGTAATCGTTTTTAATACTGGCACTACGGATATCCCACATCATGAAAGAGTTTATCGGGTAGTCTCGCATGATGGAATCAAACAGCAGACATATCTGACTGCTGCTCCAGACGAACTTCCTCTGAATTGCAGGCAGAAGATAGTGGCGTAAATTAATTGAATCTATCGCTTGTTTTATCGTTATTGCTTTTTCATACTGGCCAGCCATCATAAACCTCATATGTTATATTAGCTGGCCTATTTTAATTTATTGCGTGTCGGTAGTACAGTCTTTGCACAAACTAATTTATGCAATGGAAAAGCTGACGGCTCGGTTTGTGTTTTTCATTCGGGTAGACTCGCATTGCGGATGCACAAAGTGATGAAACCTGTCTTGCTATATTTTTACCGAAGTTAACAAGTAGGCCGTGCTTTATTTTTTCACCCTCTGCCCTGATGCTGATGACAAAGCTGAACTGATATACGATTACCTCAATGAGGTCATTGCCAAATGTTATGATGGCGGCGTTGTTTATTTCATATTCATAATCCCTCAGGTCAGTGTTAAGTCTTGCTGTTGCATCTACAAGTGCGTATTCTTTATCGATAATCATAACTTTCTCACTTATCATGTTAATGTGATTTAATCATCACTAATAATATGTTGTGATTTTAATTACGATTATTCGTCTGTTTACTCCCGTAATGCATTATCTGATGAATAATGTTCATGTGGGGTAAGGCTTCCATAAAGTCAGACTGTTCAATCAGCGAAATGAGTGTGTTATCGATCTCAAACGTTGTATCCGGTAATACCTCAACCAGCCTGATTCGGGACAGGGAAATAACGAACACGCCCGATGACGTACATCCGGCAAGAAACCACTCCGCATGGCTGCAAAGCAGACGATAGGGATGAACGGTATGGCTGACGTTTTCGTCGGTTCTGATACGCACCTGGGTCTGGTTGAGTATGGCGAGCGTCAGTCTGCTGAAATCACCAAAGAGCGTGGGTTTCTGGCGCGGCTCCGGGAGCATAATCCGGTAGGGTGAAGGGTGCTCCCCGTCAAGCAGAAGGCTCAGCAGTTTGGCGTCCATCGCGGGTAACAGACGGTCAAGATGCAGCAACCTCGCCAGTATCTTCATATCCCGTTCCGTGCGGCGACGAAAGTAATGCGAAGCGAGCTGATATACGCCGTTGTTCTGTTCAATATCAAGATAGGTGAGGCGGACGTTAAAATCCCGCCGCAGCGTGCGCGTCGTCACCCCAAATTCTTCTGCCAGCGTCCCGATATGCAGCTTTTCACCCTGAAACAAACGGCTCAGGATGATGGAAAGGCGGGTTGCCAGTCTGTCATGTTCGTTTTCTTGTGTTATCAGCGTCATACATCATTTCCGAATTTAGCCGGGAAATCGGGAAATAATGCCAGCAGTAGCGGACAGGATTTGTCCGCCCTCTGAAGTTTTTTAAAGTCTGAATACCTTAAATGTAAGTGCTAAACGTCAGTATTCTCAGGTGAATAAAGATGCTTCTGGCGCATGTAGGCAATAAAAATGCAGGATGGTATCGTCACCCGGTATGCGGGACCGGCTAAATCTATCAGTAGCCAGAGAGAACTGAGCACCCAGCCCACGGGACCGGCAAAAGCGCCCATAGTCCGTGTCAGCATGGCATTTCCTGCAACGGTCAGCCCTCTGCCTAACAGGGCTTTTGCTACGCCATTTGTGACAACAAGCGCCATCTGATAGGCCGCAAATCCGGATGTTTTTATCCCCGCCTGGATTGCCATGGTCAGCAGCTCCGGTGTGGGATTGCTGTAGCCTGTCTGCAATTCTTCCGCCACAGTCTTTAGCTGGTCGGGCGTCATCTTCTCAAGACTTTTCTCCAGAATCTTCATCAGCAGATTCATTTCAATGGTTTCAACACTGGATTTGCTGTTGTAGTTCACCTTCATTTTATCGCAGGCATCGGTAAGAATTTCCCGGTACAGCACCCCTTTACCCCAGCGGAGCAGCGTGGCAAAGCTGTTCGCCCCAAACGTCTGAACCTCGGCGGCAATGGCACCCCAGTAGCGCGGGTGGTTGGGCTTGTGTTTTTTATACTGAGGATCATAGGTCAGCGTTTCCGTGATGCGTGCCAGTCCGTCTTTCGGATCGTAGATAAGCACTGAAACCAGTAAATCCAGATCGTCACGATGACAGTGGCGCAGAAACTCAAGGTCGGGGTCGTGTCGGTAGGTAGCCATATTTCACCTCATTGCAGATATTGGACCTGACAGTTTAAGGAAGCCCCCGGACAGGGTTTGTCCGCCTGAAAAACAAAAAAGTAAAAAAAAAACCTGCCCGAAAGCAGGTTTCTGTTCACCGGATGGAGGTATAACGCGTCGGGATTACTTTCCGCGCCATTCCTTTTCCACTTTATCCGCAAAGGCATCGCACTGCCGGGCATATTCCGGGTTATAGAGCAGCTCCGACTGCGAAAGCTGCATGGCGGTCATGCTGCCGTTACGGGCATTTGATTCGAGCCAGGTTCTGCCATAGGTTTTGTTCATCACCTGAAGTACCCGGTTGAATACCGGTCCGTTGAAGCGGGCATTGAGATTAACGCCTTTTACCTGAAGGCCGCTGTCACTGGTCTGGGTCAGGCGGGTGGAGTACATCGCGCAGAAGGTCGAGTTGGTTATCATCTGAGCGTCAGCCTGCTCGTCGGCGAACGCGCTGTGGCTGAAGGCGGAAAGCAGAATTGTGGCGGTTAACAGTTTTAAAATTTTCATCATGTTCCCTTATGGATTGAAAAGCGGAGACAGCCTGCCATACGGGGTGGTCAGGAGATGTCCGGCAGAGAAAAAAGTCAGGGTTTCAGCGAGGGAGCCAGTCGCCAGCGGTGAGGGCCAGCGGATTCGAGCACAAAGGCCAGTTGAGCGAGGTCCCGTCTTGCGGTCCGGGGAGATACGTCAAACTGCCGGATGATGTAGCGAACAGATATTGTCTGACCGTAAAACAGCACCATGGTCAGCCGGATGAGCCGTTCTCCCTGTCCGGTAGCGTGTTGCCTGCGACGATTAACGTTCATCGTTGCCATACGCGCCATCGGTCCCCTTTCTGAAAAGAATCGAGGTGTCTGGCAAGCCAGATATCAGGGCATGAATTGCCGGTAACGCAGCGGGCAGTAAACCGGTGGCAGTTAAAGTCGAGCAGGCTGTAGGGATAGCGCTGACCCACTGCCGCCTTTGCCCGTTCAGCGGCCCGCGCACAACCCTGAGGCGTCAAATCCATACAGTCTGTATACACCGAGATAGCGGAGTTCCAGCCATCGAGCCGGTCAAGAAACCCTTTAGCCTTACTTTTGATAACGGTTCCATCGCCATCAAGATGAACAATATCGCCGTTACCTACATAGATACCGCTGTGTGCGGCAAGGCCAAAAAGCAGTTCGCACTGCACGATACCACCGTAAGCCGGTTCATCGACGCAGGAGAGAATGCAGTTATCGATAAATGAATCCACGAAGTTCAGCAGCAGAAGCCGGTACATAACATTCAGTTCCTTACTACGGGGGAGAGGGGGGATGCGGGGGAAACGTAGTGAATACTCAGCTTTCCCACAACGTACGGACCGTGAAAACCCCCATATCGTGGTAAGCCATAAAGTTACTTTCCCACAGCGACCAGAACTCACGGGCGTCGGCATGAGAGATATCGCCACATCGGGAAAGCCACGTGTATTGTTGCGTCCAGCTCACATCGACATCTTTTTCAAGTTCAGGCCATGGATGCCCTGCATAGTGAAAATCGGTGACGTAATCGAGCTGCCAGTCTTCTCCGGCAGGGATGAGGCGTATTTCGACCGGATGCCAGCCGCCCTTTTCCGGTGAGTATTCAGGGTCACGGAAGTTAATGGTTAATCCGGTGATGGGGTGACGATGAGGCGGTTTTTGCGCGAGGATATCCAGAAGCAGTTGGGTGAACGACCGGGAGAGAGGCAGCACATAGCCGCCCTGCAATATTACGGGTGATGACATAGTGAATTTCCTGATTTTTGGTTAACAGAACACAGAAAAAGTGAGGATTAGTCCTGACTGAGCGCAGCAAGCTGCGTCATACGATGTTGCCAGTCGGCATAACAATGGTGCATAAAGAGTCTGCTGCTGTCCGCTTCGATAAGGCAGATATCCGGACTTCTGAGTACGGCGGCAAGAAACCCGGCGTTGTTGGTGCTGCCCTGACCAAACAGCGGGCGGAATACACGGGACGGAAAGCTGTTCTGCTGCTGTTCCAGAATGGCGTGAATCGCATCAAGCGCTATCCATTCACGGGAGAACAGGCCCCCTTCGCCATTGGCGGTTAAGCGCAGGGCAAGACTCCCGGTTTCACCCTCTTTACCCAGCTCATACGTCAGCAGTCCTTTACTGTGGGGGCTGATTTTCTCGGCTTCACCCCTGTAGAACACGGTATAGCTTTCGGTGACGGCGGCTTCGGTAGCGTTTTTTTTCTTACTCATGGTTCTGCGCCTCAATCAGGTTCCGGAGTTGAGTGATAACGGTCGTGTCCGGGAACACCAGATAGATACCCTGTCCGTTATCGCAGACGATACCGAGCAGGAGATACCAGCCATCATCAAGCGCGGTGACGTATTCCGGGTTAGCCAGTGCGACTGCCAGCAGCGGGTCTTCGGGGAGGGTGTCATCGTGGTTGAGATGCCAGAGCAGGGTTCCCGTTTCGTTCCAGAAGGCGGTAAACAGGTTGATATCATCGACAGGTCCAAGGATTTCATTGCTGAGGGCCACCAGTGCGGAGGCGGGCAGGTTGAGAAGGGGAAGACTGGTGGGGGTCGTGAGTTTAAACATGATTATCTCCATAAATGATTGATTCATATTGATAATATGTTTTCAAATGACTTTTAGTTACATTTTATTTACGTTGTTTGTTTTTTCTGGATTATGCCCTTAAATTTAGTTCTAAGCTGGCATTAAATCCCGTTTTATTTAGATTTTAAGCGTTTTATAAAGAAATTAGCATGTGCTGTTTTAACTGAAAATGAGAGAAGGCTTGCGCACAATTGCTATTGATTTTCTTACTTATTTTCTCAATCACAAAACGCCTTAAATAGTTCAAAAAACAATCAACACCCCATAATCGATATTATTTATGGGGAGAAACGACGTTTAAGCCTGAAAGTGGGGGAGTGGCACTTTCAGGAGATTAAGGGGGCAAACAGGCCTCTTTAACGCGTGCTTTTCTCACCAAAATGTCAGAGCCGGTGATTTGCACTTCAGTATTTCTGCCAATACTATTCGCTTCATGTGCTGGCCAGCATCTAACTCAATACCCTTAATTTGTATTAATTGAGCGAGATGTATGCATTATGAAACCCTATAGTTCTTTAAACCTAATAACGCTGACAATGAAACAGAATGATGTTGATTCTGTGGATGGTCGCTTTTGTAAGTCAGCGCAAAACATCAAAACCAGCGTTGACGTTGATGATTGCTGTGTTGAACCAATGGCCCGACATCGCAGCCCAAAGAATCAAAGAGAGGCATTCACTAAAGCTTTTTTTGATGAGTGTAAAACCCGTGCAATACAAACTGGCCGGACTATCGAAGCCAGCGATACAAAATGTACCGGGCTTAAGGCTATATTCCACTCATCCGGACGCATTAAGTTTATTGTCCGCAAAAGTATTCGCGGAAAGAATGTTTACGTTTCCGTAGGAAGTTACCCTGAATTTTCCATTAATAACGCAAGGGAGCATGCCTTTAAAATAATTCAGGAGCTTAAGGCTTCCATTGAGACTTATGGTGAGCGTTTTCTTACTCACAGTAAAATGACGTTTAATGAGCTTGTGGATGAGTATGAGAAAAGCGTACTCAGCACGGGCGTTAAGCGTTCAGCTAACACCGATCTTTCTAAGATCCGTAAATACCTGCGCCCTCTTCTCGGTGCCAAAAAGCTGGCAGGTATGACGGAGGCAGATATTCTGAGCTATCTGCATAATCTCGATCTCAAGCCAGCCACCCGCAATCGCCATCTGGCGCTCATTAAAGCGGTGTTTACCAGGGCAATACGCATGGGATACATCAGCCGCTCTCCGGCGCTTTATATCAAAGCGCTGCCTGAAGTAACGTCAGATCGCCGCGCCATGGATGACTCCCAGCTTCAGCGCTGGATGGAAGTCTGTGAGTGCTGGCGTAATGGTAAACCCGATCATGAAGGCCTTGCTCTGCTCATGTTCCTTGCCCTGACGGGGCTGCGTCTGGGGGAAACCCGTCATCTTCGTCTTGAGGATGTGGACTGGAGTCGCAAGGTTATCACCCTGCGCCATACTAAAAACGGCAAACTCCGCCGTGTACCGGTATGTGATAAGGCTTTCGTTCTTCTGACAGAACAGCGTCAGCATCTGGGGGATGAAGGCTGGGTATTTCCGGGCAAGGGGACCGACAATCCGGTTGCTGAGCCGCGTCGCCTGCAAAAACGACTTTGTGAGGCTGCGGGTATTCCACCGTTCACCATCCATGAGATGCGTCATACCTTTGCGACAAAGCTCATTGAGAGCGGGGCCGACATTCACACCGTCAAAGACTTATTGGGTCACAGCACTATCAAAGTAACGGAGCTTTACTTGCACGCTTCCCCGGCGCGTTACCACGAAGTCGTTAACCGGGCGATGGGGTAACAACCTTCACTCAACGGTATGGTTTTTAACTATGGTTCTGATGCACCCGTTTTCTGACGGTGGCGTAATTTGATGGTAATACACATGAATAAAAAAGTGACAACTAATGTTCCTAAGGTTTCCGGGATTAAGCGTATTCGCGCTTTTGCTGACCGCGATAAAAATTTCAACAAAATGTCGGAAGCAATTATCAGGCGTGCTGAAAACACTGAGGTCGGTGAAGATGATATCGCTTCACTCGGTATTGGTGATGGGCTGCCACGGCATTATGTGAATACGGCTAATGGCCTTTTCTACATCGGTGGACAGAAACCTGTGCAGGTTTGCACCACGCCAGTTGTGCCTGTCGCCCTGTTTTGTGGAAAAGATAAGGAGTCCGGTCTTGGGATCAGCCTGATGACCGGTAACGGGCTGGGTAAGTATGTTAAGGCCCTGGTACGCTTTGAGGATATTGTTCAGAGCGGTGCTCAGGTAGTAGGCAAACTGGCAGATCGTGGATTTTGTGTTGGCTCCTCTCCACAGCAGTTTGCCCTTTTTGACCGTTTTCTTCAGCGCTGCCGGAGTTTACCGCTGCCTGTCTATCTGATGGCAGATGCGATGGGATTCGTTTCGGAGGATATGGCCTTTTTACATGGTCATGAGCCCGTTGTGACCTCTCTGACCGGGTTTGATTATCTACTGCCGGGATTCCGCGTGCGTCCCGGACTGCACAAAGGTGGGGCCCTGGAGGAGTGGATTAACCTCATCCGGGAAAATGTCCATGGCTGGGCGCAGACCTTTGCGCTGAGTGCGTCCTTTGCTTCGATGCTTCTGGTTCCTGCCGGTATGGATGTGGGCATGTTTCATTTTCACGGCGTATCCACCACCGGTAAAACGCTTCTCCTGATGCTGGCTGCATCGGTCCATGGTGATGGCAGCGAGCCGGGTAGTGGGGGGAATGTAAATATTATTCGCTGGAATACCACGCCTAACGCGATGGAGCGCCTTCTCGCTGACTATTCCGGTCTGGTCGCCTGCGTCGATGAACTGGGTGCGAGTAATCATAAGCAACTTTCCTCACTGCTTTACAACATTACGTCAGGTACGGCAAAAGAGCGCCTGAACCGTGGCCTGACGGCAGATGAGCCGTTTAAATGGCGCATGTTTATTCTCTCCACCGGTGAGATGTCAATCTCCGAAAAGCTGGCTGAACAGAAAGCCGTGTTACAGGGAGGGCAGGAGCACAGGGCCATCAGTATGGAACTGTTGCCTGAGGATGCTCAAAAACCGGATGAACCGGTATCAGAAACACGTGCCCGTGCAGATGCACTGAAGACGGGGCTGGCAGAGGCTTATGGTCATGCCGGGCCTGCATTTATCGGCAAACTGTTATCCGGGAAAAATACGGCTGGCGGTCTTCGCACCTACGCAGAGTTTTCATCCTGGCTCCAGGAACAGACAGATGATTGCTGTAACGCACTGGAAGAGGCCCTGAGAGATGAAGGGCGCGATATTACCCGCGTTCAGCGGCGTGGACTGAGAAGATTTGCGCTGGTATGGCTGGCAGGAGAGAAGGCGCTGAAATATGGCCTTTTACCTTTCGAAAGCGATGCGGTGGCTGAATCCGTTATGTCCGCTGCACGACGCTGGCTGGATGATAACCAGAATCAGTATAACCCGGTGCGTAACATGCTGGAGGAGCTTCAGCTGACGCTGGTGACAAAAAGTAGCAGGCACTTTATCACCCTGCGTGACGAACATGCCCGATGCCCGGGAGATATGTGGGGATTCGTCCATTACAAAACCGGCGACTTCCTGATTTATGAATCGGTGTTTGAAAAGCTCTGTTCTGAAAAGGGACTTAAGACCGTTGATGTGGCCAGACCGTTAGAGCGTTCCGGTTATCTGCTTGGCGAAAGTGCCGGACACTATAAAAAAAGAGCGCTGAAGACGATGGCGCAGTCTTACTACCAGGTCAAAAAAGCGTTTCTGAAATGCAATGTGATGACCGAATTTTAACCCTGAATAAAACCATTTTGACTGAATAACAACGAATAGAAGGTGATGTATGATTTTTGAATCAGACCAGTACTATGACGGTTTTCCTCACGCTATCAGCAGCGAAAATGAAGAAAAAACCTCATTCAATGATTACGCTCTGGTTAACACACTGGCGGAGTGCCTGTATCACGACATTTCTCGTGAAATCTTCGATGGCAGTGAGCCGGCGCTCCGGGCCGTCATTGCCAACGGTAAGATTAAATTCCTGGCTCGTTATACGCTTCAAGGGGCCTGCTATTATGAACCCCTCGGCACATTTCCACGTATGCCCGTTAACGTCGCGCGTGAACGAGCACGTGAACTCTATAACAGATTTGATGATCACCGGGTGCCGGATGAAGAATATGGGGCCATCCCGTTCTGACTGATGGCTGAACAGTAAAAAAAAGCAGGGGCACTTGCCTCTGCTTTTCTGTTATCACAAGGACGGTAGCTGAGCCGTTATCCTTTCCGCCAATAACTGACTGGTGTTCTGTAAGCGCTGAGGATGAAGATGCGCATACCGTTGTGAAGACTGACTGCTGCGGTGCCCCAGTTGAGCCTGAACGTCATACAGTGTTCCGCCGTAGGACACGATGAGGGCGGCAACCGAATGGCGACAGGTATGAATACATACTTCTTTGTCGAAAATCCCCGCCCGACGAACGATACGCTGAAAGGCCTTAACCGGGTTACTCAGCGGCATCCCCGGTTTTTTGCCTATAAACAACCACGGATTTCCCCGCTGCGTTGGCAGCGTTCTGATTACGTCCATCGCCAGTGAGTTAAGGTGAACAATCCGTCCATAGCCATTCTTGGTTTCAGGGAGCCACAGGGTGCGTTTAACCGGGTCAACATGCTCCCACTTTGCCAGACGCAGCTCATCGCGGCGAAGGCCGGTCAATAACAGCAGTTTGACATAGCGGGCAGCTACAGGGCTGGTATCGTTATCGGCGGAGAGAAAAATACGACGAATTTCGTCCTCGGTAAAATAACGCTGTCGGGCGTTGTTCTCCCTGAGTAGCTGTACCACCCTTGCCGGATGGACAGAGGTCATGCTTTGCCTTCCGGCCCATGTAAAGACGGCTTTAATGAGTACGATGACACGGTTACAGGTAGCCGCTGACAGGGAAGTACTTAACGTCTGCTGAAGGCGCAGAATGCTCGCTGGTGTGATATCGCTCAGCAGCCTCTGACCAATGGCGGGACGGATATGATCGCGGTAGCGCTGAACATCCTTTCCCCAACTGCGTTTAGCGGATTTTGCCCATGGCAGATAATGCTGATCAAAGAGTTCATCGAACGTCAGCTCCATTCTCTTGTTTTCACGCTCCTGCTTAGGGTCAGTGCCGGTGGCAAGGGAACGTTTGTGTTCTATGGCAATCTGACGAGCAAGATTGACGTCCACTTCAGGCCAGTGACCAATGGCGATGGCGCGTTTTCGTCCATGATAAAGGTAGCGTAGCAAAAACTTTTTACGACCTTCTCTTCTGCTGACCAGACACTTGAGGCCGGAAATCTCGGTGTCGCTGTATTCGGCATCGGTACTGCGTGCATCGGATGTGTTAGGGGGCAGGGATTTAATGAGCTGATTAGTAAAACGGAAGCGTTTGGGGGGGGACATATAACCTCCTGTGACTGGTGTAAAGAACGTCAGGGTTGACCCATCCCCGGCACGGCGCTGTTAATGGCTGAGTTGATTTTCTGGTGTGGCGAAGGGAATGCTGGTGCCACATGGGATGAATGAAGATGGGAGATGCAGAGAGAGCAGGCTTTACGGTCTGCTTCTGGTCTTAAGGGGAAGATTGCCGTTGGGGACAAGTTCACAGAAATAATATGTGTTTCAGTCGGATATAATTACATGTGATAAGGGCAAAGAGCGTGCTTTGCTAAAATTTGACATGTTGAAGTCCACTCTTTTTAACGATGTCGTTATGGACGAGATGGCGAGTCTTGCTTAGATAATTAATCAAAATACTGTGACTTTGGACCCACGTTTACCACATTTCGAGCACTTGAGCCGAGTTTTAAGGTCTTCTAGAGTTACTCCCATTGCAACATACTGCTTAAGGTCGTTCAAAGTAAGGATTGTGGGGAGACGACAAAAAAGTCCAGAGGCGCAACATACCAGCATCTCCGAGCCGTTTTTTAACCAGTCCTCAAGATTATCGTGCGATCTCGTTAGTCGTTCGATATCCGCTCTCCACTGCTGGATTTCATTACCGTTCCAGTCGATATTTAGCTCGATTTGTTTGGCAACGAACCGGTGTTTACCTCTGTTAACTGTGGGTTCATAGTCCTTACGTTGATCTTTGATGAGATCAGCCTCATAGAGGAAATCATCGTTTTTGTTGTCGGTATAATCAAAAATTACCTTAATTAAATCAATATCAACGTTTTGTTTTTTGATGAATAAACCCTGTGTTCCGCTTCCGTTCAAGCCCCGGCTAAAGTTAATGTTGAGATGGCGGCGGAGTGAGAAGAAATAGCTGTGACCGTGCATAGTCAATGCAAGTCTGGCTATGTCATTGCAGTTGTAGGGTGTATGTGTATCTATGATGTTACCTTTAATTCATATTCGGTCGAGAGCGCCAGGAAACTAACCTAATATACCTTTTTTCTACACCAGTATTTGGATCAATTTTCATCCCTTTGGCCTGCTTCTTGTTGATTCGCTCTCAGCGATGTTTGAAATAGGCCATCAGTGGTCAGAATCATTTTTTACTTCCACTTTTTGCTCAGATTTGACCCTAAGGTCTAAGTTCCAATACGTTTCGCTCAATTACTATCACCCCTGATAAATTATTCTATGATGACGTGGAGGGCGGGGGATTCAGGCAATGTTAAGAAATGAAAGGTTTAAATGCGAATATTACAGGTGGAGGAGATGGTGGATACCCCCGACTGACAAGGGGAGTTGATGGCGCTGAGTTTTTCCCCCTCACCTGAAGAGGAGTCTCCCCGGTCTTCCCCCGGGGGGAGGGACAGGTAATTTGTTGTTAAATAAAGTAAATCATGGAATCCCCCATTTCCCCCGTATTCTCTGCTTCATTATGAATAATCCTAGAGAAAGGAACCGTAAAGGACCGTAGAAAGACCGTAGTTGTGAGGTGAGGGAAGGCACATCAGAGGGTGTTGAGGTATCTAAAAGTAACGAACATCTGCGAAAATGGCGAGAAATCCAGCAAACAAATAACGTGTTGCAACGACCAGAAATCTACCGTAGCCAGAAAAGGAAAAAGCCCCGCTTTGCAGCGAGGCCTTATGAATATTGGTGCCCGGACTCGGAATCGAACCAAGGACACGGGGATTTTCAATCCCCTGCTCTACCGACTGAGCTATCCGGGCAACGGGGCGCATTAAACCTGATTCGCCTCGTCTCGTCAATCAAATTTCTTCAATTTACTGCAGACTGCACAATCTATCATCACTTTGCCGATATTGCACGCATTGTCAGGCAAACCAGGCGGTCCAGGCGGCGGAAAGCGGCATTGCCAGAAGGAGTGCTGGAAGCATGTTGACCACCGGGAACATTTTAATGCCACAGATGCGTAATCCGGTTGCCAGCAGCAATAAACCGCCTACGGCGCTGAAGTCTGCCATCATCGACGGTGTGGTCAGCGGTAAAATCAGCGCGGCAGCCCACGCCAGCGTTAACTGGATGATCAGTAATGGGATACTAATCACCGATACCGTAATACCCAGCGAGCAGGCGAAGATCATCGCCGTAAAGAAATCAAGAAATGACTTGGCGATTAAAATACTCGGATCGCCGGTCATCCCTTCGTTCATCGCCCCGAAGATCCCGGTGCCGCTGGCGCAAAACAGGACAATAATCGCGACATAATTCTGAATAAAAGATTCATGCGCTGGCTTCTTACGTGAGTGACGAAACAGATTTTGTGCTTTGGCGACTGCTGTATTGACACCTTTCTCCAGCAAACAAATTTCGCCAATTAGAGCGCCAAGTAGCGTAGCTAAAACCATCGCTGGAAGGTTGGCACATTTCACCACTAGTAAAATACCAATCCCCAGCGATGCCAGACCAAAAATAGATATCATGGAGACGCGGATACGTTCCGGTAAGCGTTGGCTGAGCAGTGCGCCGAGAACGCCACCCAGTAATACTGCACTAGCGTTGATAAAAGGGCCGATGACCACAAGAGTTCCTGTTAACTGTATTGTTTGATTTTCTTATTATGACCGTTTGGTGCCGTCGATGGCTTGTTTGTTCGCAAAGTCCTGGCTTGCACGCTTTAGCGAAAGGTGCCATGATTGCGCGAATTTTCTCCTCTCTGTACGGAGTTTGCCCGATGCACGCCATCTCCTTACATTCTCTCGCTTATCGCCGTTTCGCGCGAAACGTTTCCCTTTCTATGTTACTGCTCATGCGGTGAAGTTAACGCACGCTCACTGCAGGACAACAGTAAAATCAGAGCGTTTCTGCTTTTACTGATGTCTGGCGGTCGGAGCTGGTGACCAGTTTGACCCATATCTCATGGGGCAGGGTTTTCCACCTTGTCCGGTATTCTTACTTCCCCGAAACGGGTTTGCGCTTATGAAATCAATGAATATTGCCGCCAGTAGTGAACTGGTATCCCGACTTTCTTCTCATCGTCGCGTGGTGGCGTTGGGAGATACTGATTTTACGGACGTCGCGGCAGTCGTCATTACCGCTGCGGATAGTCGCAGTGGCATTCTTGCGTTGCTTAAGCGCACCGGTTTTCATCTACCGGTGTTTTTGTATTCCGAACATGCTGTTGAATTACCTGCGGGCGTTACGGCGGTAATCAACGGCAACGAGCAGCAGTGGCTGGAGCTGGAATCCGCAGCCTGTCAGTATGAAGAGAATTTGCTGCCACCGTTTTATGACACGCTGACGCAGTACGTTGAGATGGGCAACAGCACCTTTGCTTGCCCTGGACATCAACATGGTGCGTTTTTTAAAAAGCATCCTGCCGGACGCCATTTTTACGATTTCTTTGGTGAGAACGTCTTTCGCGCCGATATGTGTAACGCTGACGTAAAATTGGGCGATCTGCTTATTCATGAAGGATCGGCGAAAGATGCGCAGAAATTCGCAGCCAAAGTCTTTCATGCCGATAAAACCTATTTTGTGCTGAACGGCACATCGGCAGCGAATAAAGTGGTGACGAATGCGCTGTTAACGCGTGGCGATCTGGTGCTCTTCGACCGTAACAACCATAAGTCGAATCATCACGGCGCGCTGATTCAGGCGGGGGCGACGCCGGTCTATCTGGAAGCTTCACGCAACCCGTTTGGTTTCATTGGCGGTATTGATGCGCACTGTTTTAATGAAGAGTATCTGCGCCAGCAAATTCGCGACGTTGCGCCAGAAAAAGCCGACCTGCCGCGCCCGTATCGCCTGGCGATTATTCAGCTGGGAACCTATGACGGCACTGTCTATAACGCCCGTCAGGTGATCGATACCGTTGGGCATCTGTGTGATTACATTCTGTTTGATTCCGCGTGGGTCGGTTATGAACAATTTATCCCGATGATGGCGGATAGCTCGCCGCTGCTGTTAGAACTTAACGAAAACGATCCGGGGATCTTTGTGACTCAGTCGGTGCACAAACAGCAGGCGGGATTCTCACAGACGTCGCAGATCCATAAAAAAGATAACCATATCCGCGGACAGGCGCGTTTTTGCCCGCATAAGCGGTTGAATAACGCCTTTATGCTCCATGCTTCTACCAGCCCTTTCTATCCGCTGTTTGCTGCACTGGATGTTAACGCCAAAATTCATGAAGGGGAGAGTGGGCGTCGGCTGTGGGCTGAGTGTGTTGAGATAGGGATTGAAGCGCGCAAGGCTATTCTTGCGCGCTGTAAGCTGTTCCGCCCGTTTATCCCGCCCGTTGTTGATGGCAAATTGTGGCAGGATTATCCGACATCAGTGTTAGCCAGCGACCGCCGTTTTTTCAGTTTTGAGCCGGGGGCGAAGTGGCACGGCTTTGAAGGATATGCCGCGGATCAGTATTTTGTTGATCCGTGCAAGCTGTTACTCACTACACCAGGTATCGATGCCGAAACCGGCGAATATAGCGACTTTGGCGTTCCGGCGACGATTCTGGCGCACTATCTGCGTGAGAACGGCATTGTGCCGGAGAAGTGCGATCTCAACTCCATTCTGTTTTTATTAACTCCGGCGGAAAGCCACGAGAAGCTGGCACAACTGGTGGCGATGCTGGCGCAATTTGAACAGCATATTGAGGATGACTCGCCGCTGGTTGAGGTGTTGCCGAGCGTTTATAACAAGTATCCGGTGCGCTATCGCGACTACACCCTGCGCCAGTTGTGTCAGGAGATGCACGATCTGTATGTCAGTTTCGACGTCAAAGACCTACAAAAAGCGATGTTCCGCCAGCAGAGTTTCCCGTCAGTGGTGATGAACCCCCAGGATGCGCATAGCGCTTATATTCGCGGTGACGTGGAGTTGGTGCGGATTCGTGATGCCGAAGGGCGAATTGCGGCAGAAGGGGCGTTGCCTTATCCACCTGGCGTGCTTTGCGTGGTACCCGGGGAAGTCTGGGGTGGGGCGGTTCAACGTTATTTCCTTGCACTGGAAGAAGGGGTGAATTTGTTGCCGGGATTTTCGCCGGAGCTGCAAGGTGTTTATAGCGAAACCGATGCGGATGGCATGAAACGGTTGTACGGTTATGTGTTGAAGTAAGAATAAAAAAAACGGGTCACCTTCTGGCGACCCGTTTTTCTTTGCGTAATTAGTGGCTAACCGTCTGTGTGCCTGTCGGGACACGAACGTGTTTATATTTGAACATCGCCATGAACGCGAAGGCCAGAACCACGGAGTAACCAGCGAAAATCAACCATACGGTCTGCCAGTCGGTAATGCCGTTTTGGGTGTACATCTCAACAACTCTACCGCTCACGATGCCGCCGAGGATACAGCCGAAGCCGTTAGTCATCATCAGGAACATCCCTTGTGCACTGGCGCGAATTGCCGGGCTAACTTCTTTTTCGACAAACACCGAACCAGAGATGTTGAAGAAGTCGAATGCGCAACCGTAAACGATCATCGACAGTACCAGCAGTACAGTACCGAACGGAGTCGGGTCGCCGTAAGCAAACAGCGCAAAACGCAGGATCCACGCCACAATACTGATCATCATTACGTTCTTAATACCGTAGCGGCTTAAGAAGAACGGGATGGTCAGAATGAACAGGGTTTCAGAGATCTGCGAAATCGACATGATGATTGACGCATGCTGCACAATAAAGCTGCTGGCAAACATCGGATCTTTGTCGAAGCTGTGCAGGAAGGTATTACCGAACATGTTGGTAATCTGCAGTTCCGCGCCCAGCAGCATTGAGAAGATAAAGAAGATTGCCATACGCTTGTTTTTAAACAGCGCGAATGCATCGAGGCCCAGCAGGGTTGTCCAGCTCTGATTCGCTTGCTGTTTAGCAACCGGAATATGCGGCAGAGTCAGGGTAAACAGAACCAGAATGGCGGAAAGTGCTGCGCCAATATACAGCTGCATGTGGCTTAATTCGAAGCCAGACAGGCTCACCACCCACATTGCCATGATAAAGCCGATGGTGCCCCAGATACGGATTGGCGGGAAGTCAGTAACGATATCCATCCCGGCATTTTGCAGGCGATAGTAAGAGATGGTGTTGATTAACCCAAGCGTTGGCATATAAGCAAACGAGTTAATCAATATCACAAGGAACATCGCCTCCGGTGTCGTGACCTGTGCCGCCATGAACAGCGTGATAGCGCCAATGGTGTGGCAAATGGCATATACCCATTTTGCACTTAACCATTTGTCGGCCACAATCCCCAGCAGCGCAGGCATAAAGACCGCTGCGATACCCAGTGAGCTATAAACTGCGCCAATAGAAGCACCGTCAAACTTCAGGGTAACAAACATATAGGAGCCGAGGGTCGTCAGCCAACTTCCCCACAGACAGAACTGCAGAAAAGAGAGGATTTTCAGCTGCAGCTTAAGATTCATGTTAATTTCCTCACATCGTGATGCGGATGAGTGTTTGAAAAAGCACATTTGACCGTGCGAGATGATGGGATTCTATCAACTTCGCGGACTGGTTTTTTGTTACCTGTGGCAAATAATTGCAAACATTCCCAATTTGCAAAACGAAATTGTGATTTGGATAACATTTTTGCCCCTGAGCATCGTCAGGGGCGGTTAATGGAATTATCGGCGGCGGTAGGATTTTTGCGCGGTATTCACTTTATAAAGATAACGGCGAGATTCCGCAGAGGGATGGCGGGTCGTCAGCGTCTGATAAACATCGCCCGGCGTCATGGTGTTAATAATATTGGCAGCCTGAATCTTATCATTCGAAAAGACTCGCAGCACGCTGCCTGCGCCGCCGTTATAGGCGGGGGTGGCGGGCAAAAGCCCGCGTGGTGGGGAGTCGCTGAT